>ERZ795060.15-NODE-15-length-231739-cov-34.200346_pt1 | contig 231739 bp, 217 predicted proteins | sample MGYA00375144_ERZ795060 | MGnify/ENA primary metagenome ERZ795060 (study PRJEB30189, sample SAMN05720157) | activated sludge metagenome | isolation source: anaerobic digester from wastewater treatment plant | place: Japan | collected 2015-05-15 ...
AATGATAGGAAGGAACAAAACAGAAAACGCAAATGCCATCCTTACTTACCTCCTTCACTGCATGATTTCGCGGCCCTAACCACTAACCTGGGCCCTTCTACCTTGATTACCTCCACTTCACAGCCTTCCTTCAAGAAATCCCCTTCTGTGACAGCGTCAATGCGCTCACCGTCTATGAGTACAGCACCTGCAGGCCTCATAGATGTTAAGGTGTAACCTCTCTTCCCTACATAATCTTCTCTCGCAGGAGTCGCTACATACCCTTCATCTGTGTGCTCAGAGGTTCTTAAGACTAACCTGCCCAGAGCCTCTGATCTACCGAAACGTTTTAATAGAACAACAACAACGAGGAACGATGCCAGCATGGCAAAGGAGATGGCGAATGAGGCTTCCCTGATGTTTCTGAAACTGAGCACAAGGGAAGCGAAAATTGAAATTATGCCGCTGATACCTGTTATTCCAAAACCCGGGATAACGAACACTTCAATAAGAAGGAGAACAAATCCCAGGATAAAAAGGCCTATTACACCCCAACCTGCAAGCCCCACTACAAGCCTGCCACCAAAGAACAGAGCCAATGCCAGCACACCGACGGTCCCGGGAACTCCCCAGCCAGGAGTCGTTATTTCAAACAAGAGGCCGAGAAAACCGAGGGTAAGAAGGATAGAGCTGACTGTGGGATCCGTCAGGAAACGGGCGAGTTTCTCTGCCCGTGTCTGGGCAGTTTCCACGACCTTCGCGCCTTCCAATCCGAATTCAGCCAAGGCCTCTTGCCTGGAAGCTGCTATAGCATCGATAAATCCCAAATCTTTAGCTCTTTGAGCAGTCAATGTCAAGAGCTTACCTTTATCCACCAACCCCTCGATTGATATGTCAGCATCTACCATAGCAGCAGCAATCTCCGGGTCCCGTCCTCTATTCTCAGCAGTGGCTTCAAACTCTCCCCGAAGCGCTGAAATCTGCTTCTCTTCTTTAGGGATAGTCTCAGCAGCTCCTATGCTGGCTGTCCGTGCCATAACGATTTTTTCAGCAGCCAGCGTAATCAAGGCCCCTGCAGACCAGGCCCTGCCTTTCACATAAGCTATTGATAGACCCGGAAAGCCGATAATATAGTCGCGGATTTCCGTAGCCGCGTCCACACGGCCGCCGAAGGTATTGACTTCCACAAGAATTGCATCTGCCATCCGGCTTTCTGCTTCGCCTACTACCCGCTTAACATAAGATGAAAGCCCCTGCTCGATAGTGCCCTCTATATTGACTACATACACCAGGGGCTCGGACAGAGTTTCGCCTTGTGCCTCTATTCCTAAACCCGAGGAAAGATAAAGGCCTGTGACAATAAGCAAAAAGATAAGAGACAGTCCTATAGTCTTCTTCCATTTCCCGTAACTTCTACACCCAGGCAACACTTGCTCCGCACCCCCTATCACACAACCCGGCGACAGACCTTCAAACCCTATCATTCAAATAATGCCCGACAAAGAGTCGGGCATTACCACAAATCCTAGCTACCTCCGATACTTCCTCCTTCGCGCAGCCTCAGACTTCTTCTTCCTGCGCACACTGGGCTTTTCATAGCGCTCGTGTTTGCGTACTTCAGAAAAAAGGCCTGACCTTTGGCACTCCCGTCTGAACCTGCGAAGCGCACTGTCTAGGGATTCGTTTTTTCCAATCCTGACTTCAGACACTCGATCTCCCTCCCCCCGGCTGCCACGGATCTCACATCGACAGTACATCCACTGGAACTACCGTTCATTACTGCAAGTGGTGGCATAATTCTGCAAGGTGCGTTTTATGAAACCTGTGGCAATGATACAAGAGCTATCACCTGATGTCAATCTCAACCCGGAGGCCACCCGAGAGATCTTCCGCCTAGAAGATGCATATGGATGTGGAAAACAGTCTGACCTGCATCTTTCCCGCAATTGATCACAACTCTGTAACCTTCACTTACCCCCAGGTCACGGGCAAGCCGTGATGCAACAAGTGTGACATGCCCCATTACATCTTTGTCTTCTTGAGTCAAATCTGCAAGAGTTGCTATGTGCCGTTTTGGGATAACAAGAACATGCACCGGAGCCTGCGGCCTGATATCGCGAAATGCCAGCACATCGTCGTCTTCATATACAATATCCGCAGGTATCTCTTTTCTTGCTATTTTGCAAAACAAACAATCGTTCAAGTCGCCCACCTCTCTCAGGTTATTTCTCGCCATCCGGCACAATTCCTTCTTCATGGGGCAAAAGTCCTTCTGCAATAACTGTAGTGCCCATAGCTCCTGTGATCCTCACAGGGATCATCGTCCCTACAAAGGACTCTTCTCCGGGCATCTCTATGCGAACGTACCTGCTTCCCAGACCGGCAACGGTTTTGGTTTCGGAGTCGTACTCTTCTACCAGGACTTCCTCATTCTTCCCTACAAGTGATTCTGCATACTCAGACTCCAAATCGGCAGCAAGCTGTATCATCTTCTCGCTGCGTTCATCCCTTGTTTTGGAATCCACTTGGTTTTCCATGTCAAACGCAGGAGTTCCGGGGCGCCTTGAAAACTTAAACACGTGCATCCGGGAGAACCTCAGGCTTTCTGCAAAGTTGTAGGATCTCTGGAAGTTATCCTCAGTCTCCCCTGGGAACCCAACCATTATGTCTGTGGTAATGGCTACGTCAGGGATTCTCTCTCTGATTCTCTCAACAAGGCTCCGGTAATCGGAAGTTGTGTACCGCCTACCCATCCTCGCAAGCACTTCATCATCTCCGCTCTGAAGCGGAACGTGAAAATGCCTTGCCACTTTCTTGAGTCCGCTGACCTTATCTATGAGCCTCTCATCGATATCCACCGGCTCAATGGAACTTAAACGGATACGCCTGATTTCCGGGATACCGTGGATCTTATCAAGAAGCCACGGAAGGCCCTCTGCTCCTCGGTCACCCGGGGTTTCCGGATCCTTTCCGTAAGCCCCGATATGAATGCCGGTGAGGACTATCTCACTTACACCGGAGCCGGCTAATCGCCGGACCTCTGCTAATATATGCTCGGGGGAACGGCTTCTCGACGGGCCGCGGGCATATGGCACCTTGCAGTAAGTGCAGAACTCGTCACATCCTTCCTGGATCTTGACAAATCCCCGTATCCTTTTGTACAGACATGATATCGGCATCTCTTCGAACTCAGTCTGACACATAATGTCTTCTACAGCAACCAGCGGGCTTTCTGACCTCCCTGCCATCGCTGACTCGACGAGATCCACAATATCCTTTCGCCCCTGTGTTCCTACGAGCACGTCAACGCCACTGACAGCCGAAACTTTTTCAGGTGAAACCTGAGAGTAACAGCCTGTTGCAACCACTATGGCATTGGGATTTTGCCTTTTGGCTCGCCTTATCGCCTGCCTCGATTTCTTGTCCGCTACATGAGTGACTGTACACGTATTTATGCAGTACACGTCTGCTTCAGAATGAAAATCGACTATTTCGTATCCTCGTTCTCGAAAAAGCTCCATTAGGCTCTCTGTATCATACTGGTTGACTTTACATCCGAGAGTATAAAAAGCACACCGCTTACCTGAATGTGGCAAATTAACCCATCTCCCCGGCTTCATAAAGAATAATCGAACTCAGCACTAATCCGGCTGTTTCTGTGCGCAGTATTCTAGGTCCCAGGCTGCACAACATCGCACCTTTCTCTTTTGCAATCTCTGCCTCAGCATAAGAGAACCCACCCTCAGGGCCGATAAAGCACATAACCTCCGAAAATCCGGGGCTTTCTCTTAAGATGCCCTGAATTCCCCTGGATGTCTCAAGTTCCCATGGAAAAAGGATAAGACATTCGTTTTCCGGGCGGGGACAGTTCCTCTTTTCATCAGCTGCAAACTGTATCGCTTCGTCGAAATCTAAGACATCAAAGACATGAGGCACCTGTTGCCGGCCGGACTGCTTGGAAGCCTCTTCCGCAATCCGTCTCCATCTCTCCACTCTCTTGGCAAGGGAGGCCTCATCAAGCCTGGGGATACTCCTTTCAGTGATGACAGGCACAAAGCGGCTAACTCCGATCTCTGTGTTCCTCCGTATCACCTCATCCATTTTGTTTCCTTTTGGCAGCCCTTGAAAGATAGTGATATGCACTTGAGGTTCCCGGGACGAGCCGACATTCTCCCTTATCACATCGACTACGACTTGATGAGCTGACGCAGCCGTTATTCGAGCAGAGAACTCCGTTCCGGAACCATCGACCAGGTTCAGGGTATCGCCTGGCTTCATCCTCAAAACCCGAGTGATATGTCTGGCATCCTTACCTGTAATGGATGTCTCATCTCCTTGCTGTAAATTGCCTGATATGAAGAACCTAGGCATCTCAAAATCACGCCCGCCTCTCCCATGCGTCCTTTATCTTCTCAAAAATATTCTTGGAACCTGGCTTGTCGCCGGGCAGGTCTCCGCGGAGTTCTGCAAGTTCCCTGAAGAGTTCTTTTTCTTTTTCACTGAGTCTCGTAGGTACTATAACTTTTACTTTTACGTGCTGATCTCCCCTGCCCCTTCCACGAATATCAGGCATGCCTTTCCCTTTCAGACGGAAAGAAGTACCTGTTTGCGTCCCTTCAGGAATTCCAAGGGATGCCTTCTTACCGTCTATTGTCGGGACTTCAATCTCACCGCCAAGGACTGCATGGTAAATAGATATGGGCTGTTCGCACAGAAGGTCATTTCCACGACGCGTAAAGACAGGATGGGGCTTAACAGTAATATCAACATAGAGATCTCCCGGAGGGCCTCCTCGTACTCCTGCTTCCCCGCGGCCTTCAAGTCTCATGCGGACACCTGAGTCTACGCCCGGAGGAATCTTTACTTCAACCTTTCTTGTCTCCGGAATCCTGCCGCGGCCCTGGCATTCTTTGCACGGATCGGTTATCACGGTCCCTGCTCCGGAACACCTTGAGCATGTAGTAGTATAAGCGCTGGTTCCAAAGACAGTCTGCCGGATTTCAGAAACCATTCCTGAGCCACCGCACACAGGGCATGTCGTAGGCGCTGTGCCGGGTTTTGCACCTGTTCCGCTACATGCATCACACGTCTTCAGCCGCCTTATGGGGATCTCCCGTTCAAGGCCTGTAGCAGCTTCTTCCAGAGTTATTTCAAGATCATAGTAAATGTCCCGTCCTCTTTCAGGCCCGGTTCTCCTGCGACTGAAGTCCCTGAACCCGCCTCCGAAGAACACGTCAAAAATGCTGTCGAAAGACCCAAACGGCCCGAACCCGCCGGAATCGTATGCCTCCGAGCCTCCCGGCTTCCATGTGGAACCCTGAGAAGTATGGCCGAACGTGTCATACTGACGGCGCTTTTCAGGATCAGAGAGGACCTCGTATGCTTCGTTGATTTCCTTAAATCTCTCTTCCGCAGACGGGTCATCTCTGTTCATATCAGGATGGTACTTCCTGGCAAGCTTTCGGAAGGCCTTCTTGATCTCCTCCTGGCTTGCACTACGGTCGACCCCTAGGACTTCATAATAATCTTTCTTTGGCATTCTCACACCGCCTATAGCATCAGGCTTGCACCGCTTCAGACAAGCTCTTATCAACAGTGATGTGGGGCTAAGCGATCCTAATCCCCTTAACCCCACCGAAACCGTACATATCTTTTTTGCAGCACCTAACTTCGTTTAATAGCATAGCACAGTCTCTCCGAAAAACGGAGTCTGTCACAGCCATCCTGCTACCCTACAAGCAACTTGTTTAAGACCTCGCCAAGAAAGTCTGCAACTGACTCAACAAGTGCGACTACTTTTGCGTAATGCATTCTGGTAGGACCAAGTACTCCGATGGCTCCGACAGGTACGCCGTCAACTAGATAGGGAGCACTGACTACGCTGCACATACCCATATTAGGATGAGGGCTTTCTCTGCCGATTACTATCTTTACACAACCTGAATTCATCGCACCCACCAACATTTGGAAGACAGTCTCATCCTCGGAAAGCAAGTCAAAGACTCTCTTCGCATTTTCTACTTCCTTGAACTCAGGTTGTTCTAAGATATTGACCTGGCCGTCTGTTATCACTGCATCCCCCTGTTTACGTTCGAGCAGCCGAACAACAGCATCCAGCGCAGCCTCAAGAACACTGCTGTATTCCTTTAACTCGGCCGCAATATCGCTAAGGAGCCTAACCCCGATCCTTGACAGAGGGGTGTTGCGGAGCCTGCTGTTCAGATAGGAGTTAATGTATGTGAGCTGCTCACTGTTTAACCTGCGCTCTGTCATAACCAGATTGGTCTTGACAAAACCCGGGTCAACTACAAGAATGACAAGGATCAAATGGGGATTAAGCTGTACAAGCTCTATCCTTTTCAGTATGGCAGCCCCGGAAACAGGAGACAGCACAAATGCAGCATAGCTCGATAATTGTGCTAAGATCCTTGCTGTTTCTTCGGTTATCAGATCCAGTTCCCTCTTCTTTTCTTCAAGCCTGCGACTAATCTGCAGCCTTTCCTCATCAGACACATCCATTGATTTCATAATGAAATCCACATAAAAGCGGTATCCTTTCTGAGAAGGAATCCTACCTGATGATACATGAGGCTGCTCCAGATATCCCGACTCTTCCAAATCAGCCATTTCATTTCTGATAGTCGCAGGGCTGACTCCGAGGTCGTACCTTTTGGCTATTGTCCGCGACCCTACGGGTTCAGCTGTCATAATGTAGTCATCGGTAACTGCTTCCAGTATTCGCTTTTTTCTGTCACCCATTATTGAGTTGGAAGACACCGATAATCACCTTCCGTTAGCACTCTCACTCATAGAGTGCTAAACTGCCTGATTAAAAGATATCACCCGGTTTCGCTCTTTGTCAAGCGCATTCCGCAGCCCTTTTAGAGGTGGTCTGAACCTATATGAGACTGCCGGACAGCACAGCCCATACGGCTCCGACCGCGGCGATTTGCGTTACAATCCCCCATGGCGGACGCAATCTCCCATGACGCACAAGTCCCGTATGGCTGGGAAAGAAAAACCTGCACTTTTGCGCCGATAGATCTCCACCTGAACGCAAATGGGCTATTGCAACCTCCAAATCAGGCAGGACCCCGGAAAAACCACCAACAAGCCCGGATGCACCGGCACCTAGCCTAACCGAAACGTAGCAAGCCGCCATAACTGCAACAAAGTCTGCTATCCCATGTATCGTCTTGCTGTAATCAGAATGGGGGATTGCATCCAGTATCACGTGGCTTGCCAGGCCTAAAGCAAAAGCAGCGTAAGGGTTGCCTGCTGCCTGTCCTAACATCAAACCTACGGTAAAATGAGTCACTGCGTACATGAGCACCTCTTCCTTCACGCTTTGCCATGACATCGCTTTAGTTTGTTTTCTCCTTAAAGCCGCCTGGATCCTGTCATTTCAGCCCGGGAAGATTTAGATCCTGTAAGGACTGTCTGAGAGAGGCTGTGATTGTAGACACTAAACCGTGCACAGAGTCTGCTGCACCTTTTGCCAGGTGATCCATGTCGCGAAGGAAAGGAGGGATTGAAAGATAGTATGCTGAGTCAAACAAATGGACCCTCAGCCTTGAATCGCTTTCACGGGCTATGGAAAGGACGTGGGGATTGTTCCGGATGCCGCTGAGGTCACTTTCTCCCTGCATGGCAACGTTAATACACGACACCACGAGAACAGAGAAAACTGCGATAATAATGACCCCTTTGAAAAAGGTTAGCTTTGCCATGTCTTTCATCTTCCTATGTCTTGGAGTGCGCGGGAAATCGCATCAGCGATGTATACTGTGCTTGCCTCTGCCTCCTCTCTCCTAGTCTTATCACAACCGATCTCAAGTATGATTGCTCTCGGATGGACGTGCTGATTCCATCTGGCATCATGGCGTATACTTACGCCTCGCGAAAGGCCGGGACATGCCTCATCCAGCTTTGCGTTAAGCTGATAGGCAAAAGCCAGGTTCTCCCTCCACCTTGGGTGAGGCAAGCCGTATCTGTCCGATGTCACAACGATGAGCACTCGAGCAGCCTTGACTCCGTGAACATCCACCGTGACGAAGCTGCCGGACGTAGATACGCCTGCATCTCTATGAATATCTAAAACGATTTCGATGGACGGGTTAGCTTCAAGGATCTCGAGAATGGTCTTTTGCGCTTTAGTATATGCTTCTCGCCAAAGGGGGTAGTCATGGATCCTCTTTGAATGGACTACCTGTATACCATGGCGCTCCTCCAGTATCGAGGCAAGTTTAGCTCCGACGTGTATAACCCCTTCTTCACTTCCCCACAGATGGTCAGCACCGGAGGTCAGTCTGTACGCCTCTGAGCTATGGGAATGGTAAATCGCAACAAGAGGCTCTCTTACCTGAGACTCCGTTGGCCTTCTCCCTTCATCAGGGTCTTTCTCCTCTTCAGAGGGGCTCTCATCTCCAGGTAGTCCCTGCGGGGCATCCCGATGTATTTCCGGCAGAGCTTCTCGCAACGTTTCAGGCTGACTTTCCGGGTCCATGGCTTGTCTGCTTGAGATGCCTTCGGAAACAGTCGACACCCTGGTTACGACAGGCAGCGAGAAACACGGGATAATCTCTGTCAACAAGGTCCTGGGCTCGAGCAGATCTGTATCGGACAGAGCAAATAACAAGGTCCCTACATCACCGGTTCCGATGATACCCCCTGCTATATGCCGGCCTTCACCTGTTCCGCCGAATACGGGGATGCCTTTTTCCATTACCTGCCTCGGGGTGAAGTTGCGGATTATCTCCTCTACACGCTTCTTCAGCCTCGTTTCACCTTCAACTAACACACCTGACAGAACAGGCAGCACTCCTCGGGATGAGGCAGAATTATTCCAGCGTGCTGCCAGGAACACACTTATGCCGAGACTCCCCAGAATGCAAGCAATGTAGAGCAAAGGAAGCCATCTGGAGCGCCGGGCCTTGCGCCTCCTTGCACCTGCCACAGTACAACCCTCGCCTTCGAATAGGCGTTTATACAACTATCTATATGAATCAGGCGCAAGACTTAGACTAGGAAAGGTAAGTCAAGATCTTGTCCCAGTCTATCGAAGGATGCAAAGCTGCGTTCAGACCCGCTGCCAGGACCTCAGCTGCATCTTCCACCAGGTCGTCGACTTCCTTCGGGGTTACGACAAGGGATCCGAAATATGGAGAAAGCATTTGAGCAAGGTAATTACGCCTTGCCATCGCCTGCTGTGTCTCGTTGAACTGTTGGCCACCCCTTCCTTGTTGCCTTTCTATAAAATCCATGGCATCCATAGCGATGGTTTCCGCTGCAACAACAGTTGGAACACCTATGGCTATTACCGGTACACCCAGGCTTTCCCGGTTTATCCCCATCCGCTTGTTGCCTACGCCTGAACCGGGGCTGATGCCTGTATCGCCCATCTGAATCGTCGAACCCAGGCGCTGCGTGGACATGGATGCAAGTGCGTCAACTACAACTACGAGGTCAGGCCTGACATTGCTTACCACACCTCGTATTATCTCCCCGGTCTCAATTCCTGTAAGCCCCAGGACCCCCGGGGATATTGCGCATACCGCTCTCATACCGCCTCGAAGCTCTTGTGGAACAAAACTGTGAAGATGCCTTGTAACTGTTAAGTATTCCACTGTACGAGGCCCCAGCGCATCAGGTGTAGCCTGCCAATTCCCCAGCCCTGCCACAAGGACTGTGGCATTTTCAGGAATCGGCGCCAGCCTTAAGAATTCCCTTGCAAAGATCCGGGCCAGCTCTTCGTCGATCTCTTTACTCCTCGAGCGAAGGTACTTAGAATCAATGGTCGTGTAATTGCCTCTTGGTTTTCCCAGGATACGCTCGCCTTCAGCAGTCATAACCTGAACCCTTGTAACAGTGGCATAACGGGTTTCTTCCTTCTCAGAGATAACCCCAGGAACCGCTTGCCCTGTCCTTTGGGAAACAAGAGTCTGGGCTTCCAAAGCCAGATCCGTTCTTACGCTGTAATTCTGCCATATGACATCTTTGCTGGACGCATCATCCCCGGAACTTCCGGGATGACTTAACCTGCTGCTTTCTGCCCTTCTCAGCCTCAGAATGCGTCTTCTTTCCTGCATCATTCCAACCACCTCTTGTCTTAGAGTGTAGTTTCCCCAGGTGTCATAGTGCCTATCCCGAGAAGTCCGTAGGCTGTCCGCGTGTAAAACGCCTGGCAAATCCGGCATGGATACTGCAAGGAAGTGACATAATTCCTGATTCTGAGTCCTAAGAGTGTTGCGATTCAGGCGATGTCATGGTAGAATTACTTTCGCGATTTGCCATAGATTGAGGAGGTAGAGTTTTTTGCCAATCAACAGATCCGCAATAAAAAGGGCTAAGACCTCAAAGAAGCGTCAGATGCGAAATGTAGCAGTAAAATCACAAGTTAGGACTGCGATAAAGAAATATGAACTAAGTCTTGCAGAAGGAGATTCCACCCGAGCGGCCGGGCTGCTTGAGGAAGCAATCAGCACCATTGACAAGGCTGCGCAAAAAGGGGTAATCCATAGGAATGAAGCAGACAGGCGCAAATCCCGTCTTGCCCGCAAGCTTAATGCACTTACTGCGCCGGCGGAATCCGGTGAAGAAGGGACTGCCTAAACGCAAGACCTGTCGCAAAGATGTAAAGCCAGCCTTTCAAGGATGACATGATTAGGTGCTCCTGAGGTTTTGAGGCTTACGTCAGCCTCAGCCAGTAAAGAGAAAGCATTCTCCAGCTCTTCCAGGCGGAATCTGTCTGCCTGGACAAGGCACTTACTGGCCACGAACTCCTGGACGCCTAAGGCCCTGGCTATCTCGCCTTGAGACATCTTTCCGGCTTTTAACGCCTTAGCTTTGAGAATAAGCCTCATTTGCCTGGCTATGAGATATAGTATCCTAAGAGGCGCCTCTTGGAAAACAATAAGTTGACGCAGGGAGCTCATAGCCTTCTCGGCATCCCTCTCTCCTATTGCATCTACAAAATCGAAAACACTGTATTCCGGAGATCCCATGACTACAGACTTTACATGTTCCAGTGTGATTCTCTTCTCTAGACCCAGTGCGATCCCGGCATAGTCATATGCCCTCTCCACACCGGCAACCAGTTGCGCAAGGTCAGTGCCAAGGACTGAAACCAGGTACTCCAATGCGGCTCTATCCATGAATATCCGTCTGGAGCGGATGTATTCTGAAAGCCACCTTAAAGCCTGATTTGGGTAAAGGCGTCTATACAGGACAGCTCTGCCTCGCTTTGAAACAGCTTTGAAGAGAGCGCTTCTTTTGTCAATCGTAGATGCGACAATCACTAAAACCGTGGTATCTGGCATTCTCTCAAGAGCCTTGGCAAGTATCTTCCGATCGTCGTCGGAGAGATCCTGCAAATCCCAAATCACGACAGCCCGCTTATCTGAAAGCACAGGCGCAGCCATAATAGCGGAACCGATAGTTGCAGCGTCAGTTTCAGATGCACGGAACTCAGTACAGTTGAAGTCCTTAAGTTCCTTATCAACTACAGCTTCTGCCAGCTCCCGTGCTCTATGGTCACGGAGAAAACTCTCCTCTCCATACAGCAAATATACAGGTTTGAACTGTCCTCTCCTGATATCACTTACTATTACGTCCAATGCTGTCGCTCCTTAATTCGTGACCTTTCCCTTGATTCCCGGAATTCCCGATTCTTCTGTTAATAATCTTAACCTTTTGAACCTATCACCGCAATCCCCGGCCTTTACTGACCACGACCTTGCGTTGACCTGCAACTGACATAGCTCTTACATGTCGTCCGTTACTTCGTACGATTACGGCTCCGTCCACATCAGTCCGGAAAACAATAGAGCCGGCATCTTCCAGGACTGAGACTGTTTCTGAGGAAGGATGTGAAAACGTGTTTGGGCCAACTGATATAACAGAAATCTGCGGGTTGATAGAACCCATGACTTCGCTGCTTAAGGCGTCTTTTGAACCGTGGTGAGGCACTTTCAGCACACTTGCGCTAAGATCCTCCTCCATACCAATGAGCGTCGCAAGCTGCGATTCACCTGCGTCTCCCGTCAAGAGAAGTGTAAATCCCAGAAACTCAAGCCGCATAACGAGGGACATATCATTAAGGCCTTGTTGTCCATAGCCGCCACGCTCCTGGCATCGAGAGTCAGAACAGGGATTAAGGACAAGTATCCTTACACCGTCTCCCAAATCGATGGAGCTGCCTTGGCTAAGTTCAACCGAAGGTACACCTTTCCCGTGTGCCAATCCTGTCAGGGCACGGCCGACATCAGGTTCCATGTGTTCGGGGAGTTTCGGCTTGATGAGCATACCAACGCGGCATGAGTCGATCACTGAGAAGAGGCCTCCGATGTGGTCGTAATGGGGATGGGTTATGACTACGGCATCTATGTAATCTATCCCTCTTCTCCTGAGGTAGGGCAAGATGATATCCTTCCCCGGATCCCTGCTGCTGCCCGGCAGCCCGCCGCCGTCTACAAGGACAGTCTTACCTTTTGGGCTCTGAAGGAATATTGAGTCCCCCTGGCCTACCGAAAGAAACACAACTTCAACTTCCGGGGGCCTTACAGCATGATACAGGCAAGTTGAGGCTAAGGCTGCAAGGATAAGAAGGACGATTACAGTCCGCCGCGAATAGAGAGCTCTTTTGAGGCGCCTCGGAGCTCCCACAATAATGATACACAGGTAGTACGCGAACATAAACCAAAGGGAAGGCCTCCTCACTGAAAAGGTGCCAAAAGGGATCTTTGCAACGAGTCCTATGACTGCTTCAAGGCTATGCAAGACTAAGGTATTAGCGGTGTTCAAGACCAGCGCGATAGGGGGGCATATAAGGTTTGCAAAAGTGGCGGCTAAGCCTATCAGCACTGCGAAGCCTGCCAGGATTATACACGGGACATTAGCAATAACTCCAACAGGCGTAAAGGTGTTGAAATACCAGGCAACAACAGGGGCAACTCCCATATGGGCTGAAACCGACATCCCAAAAGTCTCAGACATACGCCTTCCCAGGGGCGAAAGGAGCCTCCTGATCCTGGGATACAGGTGGATGATGGAGAAGACCGCAAGAAATGAGAGTTGTGTACTTGTACTAAACACTAAGTACGGATTATGTATAAACATCACAATGCACGCTACAGTCAGTGCACACTTGGAAGATACCCTCCGCCCCAGGATCATTGAAAAGGCTCCTACTGAAAACATAAAAGCAGCCCTTACCACAGATGGACGCAGGCCGCACGCAGCTGCGTATATCCAAACAGAAATATAAGCAATCACAAGCCTGTATACATTCGGAAACCTGAAAAGCTTGGCAAAAGCCATGATCGCGAGAGCTACGTAGCCTACATGAAGGCCTGAAGCTGCAAAAAGGTGTGATGTACCTGTAGCTTCCAGAAGGGGCTTTAGAGAAGGCGGGGCCTGCCCCAGGAGCATACCTGTGAGGATCCTTGCATGACGAGGCGAAAGCGTAGCGCTTGCAGTTTCGACAGCAGAGTTCCTAAAGGATTCAGCCAGGCATTCCACGAGATTTAGTCTGCGCCTGCCCAAAATATGGATATCCTTTACAGTTTTGACGTAAAGCGTTCCGTCAAGCCTTCGGGATGCCATGATCCTCTGCATATCAGGCTCCCCCGGGTTCAAAGGAGCGCCGGGCAGGTAAAACCGCCCTGAGACTTTGACGATGTGTCCTATGCGAACCGGAGGCTCATCCCCAAAGTCAAGAGGCCCTGTAAGGCGTATCCTTACCCCTTTCAGGCTCACCTCGCCCATTGCAGCATCCGGGATCAAGACTGCACTCCATTTTCCATCATCTTCTACCTCAGGCATGCCTCCGATAGCCCCCCGGATCTCGCAGGATTCGCCTGACATGGGAAGAAGAAGCTCACCTGTGCGCTCCCTCAGACATGCACATCTATTCATTAGGAAGAACCCTGAAAGCATTGCCAGGCAAAAGCATATAGCCCACTTAACGTGAGCCTTCAGGGCTTTCGCATCCCTATTAAGCTGCCCAGTGGTTGCGAGGAAACACAAAGCCCCCAGCATGCATCCTGTGATCATCCCCGGGATGCTGCATGCATCTTTAAGGGTTATCCCTAATACGAAGAAACAGCCTGTGAGAAAAAGACGGTCTTCCCCGGACACTTAGAGACGCCTCCGGGGATGTCAAAAGACTGTGACCAGGTCTTTGATTGCTGCGTACTTCTTCTCACCGATCCCTGAGACATTTAGAAGGTCCTCAGGCCGTTCGAACTTGCCATAGGCAGCCCTGAATTCAAGTATGCGCTCTGCTAATGCAGGCCCGATTCCCGGAAGGCTTTCCAGTTGACTTAGAGTTGCGGTGTTGAGGTTGACCTTTCCCATCTGCGAAGCAGAGTCAGGTATGGTAACAGATGCTTCAATAGATACAGGTACAGACGATATGTGGGGGATATTGATCTGCATTGAGTCTTCCACCTTCATAGCCATGTTTACGGCTTCTTCCATTGCCGAATCCTCAAGGCCTCCGGCCAGGTTCACTGCATCGGCAATCCTGGCACCTTTCGGCAGGGTATAGACACCCGGATTCTTCACTGCACCGCACACATGCACTACCAATTCCTCTGTCTCTTCAGCCTCCTCCCGGACTGTCGCGTGCAGAGGGCTATCCTCTCCGCCACTTGTACTTTCCTTGCCACTGCTTCCCGTATCGATGAGGCTTGCTGTCGCAGGGTGGGAGTAGACAACCACAGGAGAATTGACAGTCCCCTTTACGATTAAAACGATTCCACCCACTGCAAGAGCACTAAGAAGCACAAAGGCAGCAAACTTCTGCCTACTCGTGAAATCCCACATAAGGCAGTTCACCCCCTGATGAAGGGTTCAACACGAGGCCCACATCGCCTTCTGGGAAGGATCCGCCCTAAAGGGCGGTTTTGGAATGAGAATCGGTATGGTCTTTTGGAGACATGAAAATACATGAACCCCTGTCTCAGGATTCGTATCCCGGACAGGGGCTCGATTACTTGCCTTTAGTTGTTTCCGGCACTACGATACCACGATGTTCACAAGCTTGTCAGGAACTACAATGACTTTTCGAATGTCTTTGCCTTCAACGAGCTCGCGAACTCTGTCCGAGGCCAGGGCCTTCGCTTTCAGCTCGTCGGGATCTTCTCCTTTCGCCACATTCATCCTGTCGCGAATTTTCCCGTTTACCTGGATTACGATTTCTATGTCCGTCTCCACTGTAGCGCTTTCATCTACAGCAGGCCATGCCTCTTCATGGATACTCTCTTCATAGCCTATTACACGCCACAGCTCTTCAGCTATGTGCGGAGTGAAAGGCGCAAGCATCAGAAGGACCAGTTGAACAGCCTCTCTCATTACACCCATGGCCTCAGGCCGAGCCTTTGCTGCATCTCTAAACTGGTACATGGCATTGACGAGCTCCATTATTCGTGCGACAGCAGTGTTAAAGCTGTACCTTTCCAGGTCTTCTGTAACCTTCTTCAGGGTTGTATGGGTTTTCCTCCGCATTTCCTCATCTTCTGAAGTCAGGCCGGAAAACTCATGACCTACACCATGACCCGATACAAGATCATCTTTGAATTCATATACGAGCCTCCAGAGCCTGTTTAGGAACCTCGACGCCCCTTCCACCCCTTGCTCGCTCCACTCAAGGTCTCGTTCAGGCGGAGATGCAAATAATATGAACAGCCTGGTGGTATCAGCACCGTAGGTGTCCAGCATTTCCTCGAGGCTTACGATGTTCCCTTTGGATTTTGACATCTTAGCGCCATCCTTCAAGACCATGCCTTGAGTAAGCAGGCGGCTGAATGGCTCGTCAGTCTCGATCAGCCCCACATCCGAAAGAAACATCGTAAAGAACCTGGAATACATGAGATGCAAGATAGCATGCTCGATTCCGCCGGTATATTGGTCCACAGGCAGCCAGTGGTTGGCTATATCAGGATCCCAAGGCTCATCATCAGATCGCGGACAGGTATACCTGATAAAGTACCACGATGAACACATGAAAGTATCCATTGTATCAGTCTCGCGCCTTGCAGATGCTCCACACTTGGGGCATGTTGTGTTGACGAACTCCGGTATATAGGCCAGCGGAGATTCGCCTGAAGGCCGAAACTCCACATCCAGCGGGAGCATAACGGGTAAATCTTCTTCAGGAACCGGTACGATCCCGCAAGACGGACAGTACACTATGGGAATAGGAGCACCCCAGTACCTTTGCCTTGAAATCAACCAGTCACGGAGCTTGTAATTTACAGTCCGCCTGCCTATCCCGTTCCGTTCCATGAATTCTGCAATTCTGTCTTTGCCTTCTTCACTTGGCACCCCGTCAAACCCAGGTGAATTTACCATTATTCCCGGGTCTTCGTACGCCTTGTCAATGTCATCTTGACAACAAGCCTCACCGGGCGGAGCAATGACTACCTTGATAGGAAGGCCGTATTTCTTTGCAAACTCCAAGTCACGCCCATCGTGAGCAGGAACTCCCATGACAGCCCCGGTGCCATAGTGCAGCAATACATAGTTTGCGATCCACACCGGAACTTCCTGGCCTGACATGGGGTTTATTGCATATGCCCCGGTGGGGATACCGATCTTTTCAGTAAGATCGCTGGTCCTGTCTATCTCACTTACGCGGCTTACGTCATGTATGAATTTCCTGATCTCTTGCTCCCTGGAGGAACCTGAAATTATTTTCTCAACAAGGGGATGCTCAGGCGCAAGCACAAGATATGTGACACCGAAAACCGTATCATGCCTTGTGGTAAATACAGGGATATCATCACCTGTATCCTTCAATTTGAAAACTATCTCAACGCCTTCGCTTCGCCCGATCCAGTTCTTCTGCATTATCTTAACTTTTTCAGGCCAGCCTTCCAATTTGTCCAGGTTGCTTAGGAGCCTATCAGCGTAATCAGTGATTTTGAAAAACCACTGTTCCAGCTCTCGCTTTGTTACTTCTGTATCGCACCTTTCGCAAAGCCCATCCACAACCTGTTCATTGGCAAGGACTGTCTGACACCTGGGACACCAGTTTACCTGCGCTTTCTTTCTGTAAGCAAGTCCATGCTTAAAGAGTTGCAGGAAAAGCCATTGGGTCCATTTATAGTATCCGGGATGACACGTAGCTACCTCTCGCCGCCAATCATAGCTTAAGCCTAAGCGTTTGAACTGGCTGCGCATGCGCCTGATATTTCCCATGGTCCACTCAGCCGGCTGGATGCCTCGCTCAATAGCTGCATTCTCAGCCGGAAGGCCGAAGGCATCCCAACCCATCGGATGGAGCACAGAAAAGCCGTTCATCCTTCTGAACCTGGCAATCGCATCTCCGATTGCATAATTCCTTGTATGCCCCACATGAAGCTCGCCTGAGGGGTAGGGAAACATCTCCAAAGCGTAATACTTGGGCTTGGTCTCATGAGGATCTACGTGATATATGCCTTCTTCTTCCCAAGCTCTCTGCCACTTGGCTTCAATCTGCCTAAACTCGTATCTGTCGTTCACCTTGCCATCACCTTCTCAATGAGTAACCATTGCCTAACAGTAAAAAAAGATTCATAAGCAAAAAACCCCAAGAAATAAAAAAACCCTCATCCCAAGGGACGAGAGGTCAATTCCCGCGGTACCACCCTATTTAGCAGATATCATTTTAAAAGAAATGGTGGAGACGATGGGAATCGAACCCACGACCTCATGAATGCCATTCATGCGCTCTCCCAACTGAGCTACGTCCCCACACGATACTCTGCTCACTCACATTATGCGCGTAACGGGCGCCGGCCGTCGCAGGCTACTATTCTCACTGCTTCATGTAGCCGTCAACAGGTTTCACCTGCGATGCTCAAAGGCGAGTTCGGGCTCAGCTCGGCACCTGCTCTCACCTGTGCGCAGGCTCTCTGAAAGCCGCCTGACTTCCCTACTACTCCTTCTCATTGCCTTTGTACACATGGATGTAGATGTCACGACGCATTGCGATTATAACAAAGGTCGTGCTCTAAAGTCAAGTCAATGCTGCAAGGTCTCGCAAACTTAAGATTGCCGGATCAGCCCTTCTTCTGCCTCCGGATGGATGACCTGAGCACCCCTATACAGCCGCTCAAGGTCATAATACTCACGTTCCCTGGCATGGAATATGTGGACGATGGCATCGGCATAGTCCAACACAATCCATCCTGCTTCCGGAGTCCCGTCTCGTCTGAGAGGTAGAACACCTGTCTCCTTGATGTCTTGCAATACCGCATCAGCTATGGCTTTTACATGCCTGTCTGATGTACCGCTGGCCAACATCAAATAGTCGGTGATAATTGTCATACCTCGCACATCAAAAACGGTTATGTCTTCTGCTTTACGAGACAAAGCTGCTTTACAGGCAAGATCGATTATGGTTTTTCCGTCGATAATTCTTTCGCCTCCCGGACAGTCTATGATATTAGTATCTGTTATGTCTGGGCCTTGCTTCGTTAACAATAAGGGCTCTGCCTTGAAGTTCAGTCCCGTTCATAGCATTTATGACACGTTCGGCATCGTGCTCAGCAACTTCTACAAACCCGAAGCCTCGTGACTTTTGAGTAACCCTGTCCACGATTACTCTTGATCCTTTTACTTCCGCAACTTTGCTAAATACCTCATTGAGTTCATCATCCGTTACTGACCAGGGTAGATTCCCCACATAAAGGGTTTTCGTCACAACCAGTCACCTCCGCGTGATTATGAAAGGAAAACCAAGGTCAATACTGTGCCTTGGCTTCCTGTCCGCACATATGGATTTCGAATCGTGGACCTGTCTCAGGTGTTTTCCTCTAGGCTTCTGGGTCGCATTCATTTACATGCTTGGTAAATCCCTGATCAGTTCCGGCCCTTCGAATATCTGGTAGCCATAAAAGCCGACTAAGGCAAAATCAAGGCCAGGAGGCCTCATCTGGCGTTTCTGTTATTATATCATCCAGCTCTTTCCTTGTAAACCACCTAAAGTCAGATATTACGTACAATTCTTACTTTTTGTACTTATGGTCTTCCCCTTCATCGGTAAAGGCCTGTCTTGTAAATATAAGCCTCTACGGTCCAGGGCACGAGATATCGAATGGGGTCGCCCTGCTCCACTCTGCGCCTTATATCAGTGGATGAGATTGCCAACGCAGGGACCTCCACAAGATTGATGCGCTGAGTTGAATGCAGCCTTGCTTCCTCAAGGCTTTTTTCCAGCTCACAGGTGGAATAACCCGGACGCGTCGCCGCAATCAGACTGCACTCCTTAAGAAGCTCTGTAGCATCTTTCCATGTCAGGATTTCTATGGCTGCATCAGCCCCGGTGATAAAAAATATCTCAGTATCTCCGTCTAACTCCCTCTTGAAATGCCTCACAGTGTCAATAGCATATGAGGGACCGGTTCTCTCCAGCTCAACTCTGGAAACTTCAAAATACGGGTTTGTCGCAGTTGCCAGGACTGTCATCATGAACCTATCCGTTCCCGAGGATATTTTCATTCCCTTCTTATGAGGGGGAATCCCGGCAGGCACGAAAATCACCAAATCCAGGGAAAACTTTGCCCTTGCAACTTCCGCAGTTACCAGGTGTCCGTAGTGTATAGGGTCAAAAGTCCCGCCCATAAGCCCGACTCTCTTGATATCTTCCCGCAACTCGTTCAACCTCCTCGCCCACAGGCCCGAAACCGTATCTTAAACATTAAGCACTCCGGCTACCGCTTCAAGAAGCTCTCTTACTCCTTCGCCTGTCACTGCAGAGATGGGGTATATCTCGTATCCGAGGGCGCTTAACTCATCTCGGTATTTCTCGAAATTCTCTTCGGCCTCAGGCAAATCTATTTTGTTGCATGCGATTATCGTAGGACGCGTAGCGAGTTCGGGATTGTATAATTTCATCTCTTCGCTGACAGTCTCAAAGCTTTTCATCGGGTCATGCTCTTTGCCTGCGCCTGCCATATCTAAAACATGTACAAGGACTTCCGTGCGCTCTATATGCCTTAAGAACTCATGTCCGAGACCTGCTCCCATGTGCGCGCCTTCAATAAGGCCGGGAATGTCCGCAACAACGAAACTCCTGCCGTAACCGAGATCAACAACACCGAGATTGGGCCGGGTTGTAGTAAAAGGATAATCTGCGATCTTAGGCCTGGCTGCTGATATCCTGGAGAGAAGTGTGGACTTGCCGGCATTGGGCAGGCCCACCAACCCAACGTCAGCCAGAAGCTTTAGTTCCAGGCGTATCCAACGGCCCTCACCTTCAAGTCCCGGTTGGGCGTAGCGGGGAGCTCGCCGTGTTGGTGTTGCAAACCTTGCGTTACCTTTTCCGCCCTTACCGCCGGCTGCGACAACGACAGCTTGTCCCGGAGAAACAAGGTCTGCAAGCATCTCTCCTGAAGATGCATCGTACACCGTTGTCCCCAATGGGACTTCTATAATGACATCGTCGCCTTTCTTGCCATGGCGGTTCTTCCCGCTTCCCGGCCGCCCGTTTTGAGCCTGGTAGTGTTTCCTGCGGCGCAGGTCCATTAATGTATGTAATCTAGGAGAGGCAGTCACGATTACACTGCCTCCATTGCCTCCGTCTCCGCCGTCAGGCCCGCCTGCAGGGACATATTTCTCCCTTCTAAAGCTTACACAGCCTGAACCGCCGCTTCCTCCGGCTACATATATCCTCACTCTGTCAACAAACATCCAAACCCACCTCAGAGCGGCGTGTTTTAGGCCAAGTAGGACAAACAACCCCCGCAGGATCCCACAAACATGTGCTCCTACGAGGGTTTCATATCAGAATCACGTGAATCTCTGATACTCTTTGCCACAAAACCGATACCACCGTTGCCGCTAAACGCTCTCCACAACTTCAGGGTACACGCTGACTTGAGTGTTCCTCTTGCCTCGCCTCTCATAAGCGACAAATCCGTCTACCTTGGCGAAAAGTGTATGGTCAGCGCCAACTCCCACATTTAAACCAGGATGAATCCTCGTGCCTCTCTGCCTAACAAGTATGCTGCCGGCAGTGACACGCTCACCGGCATATTCCTTAATGCCAAGGCGTTTAGCCTGTGAGTCTCTACCGTTTCTGGAGCTGCCTCCGCCTTTCTTCCTTGCCATTATCCTTCACCCCCTAAACGCCGAACCGAATAAAAACATGTCAGACTTCTATTTTTTCAATCCTTATCTCAGTGTATGGCTGCCTATGCCCGTAACGCTTCCTGTAATTTTTCTTAGCCTTGTACTTGAATACCAGAATCTTTCTGGCTTTGCCTTGCGCGATCACTTTGGCTGTTACGCGCGCTCCGGACAGAACCGGATTTCCCACCTTAACGTTTTCTCCGTCGTGTGCCAGTAACACAGTGTCGAACTCCACTATTTCACCTGGTTCGGAAGGAAGCTTCTCGACTCTGAGAACGTCTCCTTCTTTTACCTTGTACTGTTTACCACCTGTCTCAATTACAGCGTACATAATTCTCTTTCTCCTCTCGCTCTGTCTCGCCGAAACCCAGGCACATGCTTCATGGTGCATGTTTCTTTTAGCCCGTCTCGTGCGGCGGAGCGATAAATGCCCGCATGAAGGAGTCTACCACACACAGATATCCTGTGTCAAACATGTCCGTCGCCTGCAATTACCATTTCTGCCTGAACCGGCCTGGCCTTTGCGTAGGTTCTGAAAACCTTCTTGATTTCCACGAGGATTCTCTTTCCGATCAAACACCCTGCTCCGTCAATGTCCAGAATATAACCGTCTATTCGAGTGATCCCGTTTATCGGGTTTGAAGCGTGTTGTTCTTTGATTTCTACCTCTATTATGTCCCCTACGCTGACAGGAACCGCCATCTTTCCAATGGCCTCCTGCGTCCCTGTGATGATTTCACCTATATCCTCTATGTGGATATTGGGATTGCCTTTGACATAGATGGTTTTCCCTGTCTCCTGCTCAAGCCTGGAAAGGTTCTGACCTCCCTGTCCGATAAGGAGGGATGCTACATTAGGATGCAAGGTGACCAGCATCGCCTCCTGGTCAGTCTTGCCGGCAATGTGTTTCAGTTGACGCTCAGCCCGAAAAGCAAGGGTCTCTTCTGAGAGTATCAGTCCTCTTCCATCACAATAAGGACAATGCCGCGTAAGGGCTTCTTGAAGCCCGGGCCTGGTCTTCTTGCGTGTCATCTCGAGAAGGCCGAGATGGGTAAAGCCGAGGACCGTAGCTTTAGTCTTATCCTTCTTTAGCTCCTCTTCAAGCTTTTTCACAACCTGCTCCCGGGCATCTTCAGAGTCCATATCTATAAAATCGATTACAATTATCCCGCCGATATTTCTAAGCCTCAGGTGATGTGCTATGGCGCTTGCAGCTTCAAGATTTGTCCTGAGGACTGTATCCTGAAGGTTGATGCTGCCCGTGTAACGGCCGGTATTCACATCGATACTTGTCAATGCTTCAGTCTCATCAAAAACGATGTACCCTCCGCAAGACAACCATACCTTGCGACGCAACGCCTTCTCGATTTCATCTTCAACCCCGTAATACTCGAAAATCGGAGTTTCATCGCTGTAAAGCCGTAATCTGTTCCGCAATCTAGGCGACATTATTTTGATGATATCCTGGGCTTTTTCATACTCGTGCTCATTATCGATGATAAAAGCGTCAACATCATCAGAGAGGAGATCTCTCATAATCCTGTAAATCAAGTTATAGTCCTTGTGTAAAAGAGATGGGGCTGATACTCTGCGCGCTTTCTGCTTTATCCGACGCCAGAGCTTCACCAAAAACTTTATCTCAGAGCTGATTTCACTTTCGTCCTTACCTTCAGCAACAGTGCGCACAATAACCCCGAAACCCCGGGGTTTCGCTTTCCCCGCTGCCTTCTTTAACCTGGCCCTCTCCTCATCATTGGTAATCCGCCTGCTCACCCCTACATAATCCACTGTAGGCATGAGCACGACATTCCTGCCGGGAAGAGTCACCTGCGTGACTACTCTTGCACCTTTTGTACCTATAGGCTCTTTAGTCACCTGGACAATGATATCTTGATTTTCCTTGAGAATATCTCGAATTGAAAGGACTTTCAAAGTGTCTATATCTACATCGTCAAAATGCCCTTCTCTCGCTTTGAGCGCATCATCCACATAAAGAAAGGCATTTCTTTCAAGTCCGATATTGACAAAAGCAGCCTGCATCCCTGGTAAAACATTCTCAACTCTGCCCTTATATATGTTACCGACGTGTCTCTCATGGGAAGACCTCTCAATATGCACTTCTATAAGCCTACCGTTTTCTACAACCGCAGCACGGGTTTCACCCTGCCCGGTACTTACAATAATCTCCTTGGACATCCGTCCTCACTCCTCAAATAACTCCCCTGTGGGGAGAATGACAAACCTTATGACTATGGACCTAAATACCAGGGCAGACATAGTTTCCCATCACAAAGTGTGTAAAGCCCCTCTCGGGTAATATCCACGAAAACGCCGGAGTCCTCAAGTCCCCCGGCCTCTAAAATAACCTTTGCCAGATCAAACGGTCTCACACTCCCTTTTGAACCTGAAGCAACAATGGCATAGACTGACCAAGAAGAACTGTCGCCATCTACACGCATCTCGTAAATGAGCGGACGAATATCGACTCTTCGAACACCTTTAGACGTGGTGCGCTCAATAAAAACAGAATCGCTCTTCATCAGTTCTTCAATGGCAGCCAAAATACCGTCTACTCTTACTTCCGTTTCTCCACTGAACTTCAGTCTGTAAGATGCAGCTTGAACAATGACAGACAAGGCAGGCGTATTTCGAGGCAGCATTTTCGAAGACGTAACCTGCATCCCACAAGGCAAAGATCCGTTAAGCCTTTCTGTAGCCTCACTAACATCTACCGGTTCACTTAGCAAAATATCGACAAACTCTGAAATACTGGATACTCCTACAGGCAAGGCAGGAGCAAACGACAACCGCGGACGGGGGTTGAATCCGCTTGATAACACAATAGGCAACCCGGCTCGCCTCACCGCTCTCTCTACAGTCCTTACGAAATCCAGATGTGACATGTACCGGGTCAACCCGGTCTTGGTTATCCGGATTCTCCAGGTACAGGCCGGCACCTGACAGTCGGTTTGGGGCTCTACTCGTACATTCATCCGGACACCTCCTTCCAAGCCCCAGACGCAGCTTTCGGTGAGACTCTAAGGTTTACACAGACCCCACAGTCAGAACATGGTCCAAAACGGCAGTCGAGTGTCAGTTCGCCGGATTTTGCCCGTTCCGCTTCTTGTATCAAGAACTCCTTGGACACACCGCAACTTATGTGATCCCATGGTAGTATATCGTCATATTCCCAGTGAGTGTTACTGTAAAACTCAGGCGAGATACCCACGTGTTCAAACGCAGACATCCACTTGTCAAAATCGAATTCGCTGTCCCATGCATCAAATCTGCAGCCATTGCGGTATGCGGCTTCAACTACCGCTCCCAGCCTTCTTGAACCGCGGGACAAAGCCGCCTCAAGGAAGCTGGTATTCACATCGTGCCAGGTCAGTCTAAGGCCCTTGCCTCGAAGGTGCTTCTTGAGATATGCTTGTCTTTGTACCAACTCTTCCTTTGGCATCTGCCCGTGCCACTGAAAAGGGGTATGTGCTTTCGGTACAAAAGCCGCGACACTTACGGTGACTTCAGGCGCCTTTCTTATGCCCGCCTTCCTGAGCTCGCGCCTGCCGCATTCCAAAGTCTCTTTTGCCATATCAACGATTCCTTTTAGATCGTCTTCCGTCTCAGTGGGCAAACCTATCATGAAGTACAACTTCAAGTTATGCCACCCTTCAGAAAACGCGGAAGTTGCAGCATGGATTAGATCCTCGTGGGTAACACCTTTGTTGATCACATTTCTAAGTCTCTGTGTGCCTGCCTCAGGTGCAAAGGTCAGACCTGACCTTCTCCCTCTTTGCACCTCTTTCGCAAGGTCTACAGAAAAGGAATCCACACGAAGTGACGGAAGGCTGACAGAGATGCCGGAACCGGCGTGTTTATCCAAGAGGTTGCTGCACACGTCACGCACATGGGAATAGTCCGCAGTTGACAGAGACATAAGGGAAACCTCGTCATAGCCTGTGTTCTTCAAAATGGATTCAGCGAGATCCACTACTTTATCAGGAGCCCTTTCTCTGACAGGCCTGTACACCATGCCTGCCTGACAAAAGCGGCACCCCCTGGTGCATCCCCGAAACACTTCCACTACAGCCCTGTCGTGGATGACCTCGGTCAGGGGTGTTATGGCATGACAAGGGTATTCAGCACTATTTAAGTCCCGCACTACCCTTTTCTTGACAGGGTACTTCGCAGCGGGGTTGGTAGGCTCGATAGCCTTAATCTTCCCGGAGGAGAAGTATGAGACACGATAGAAGGAGGGCACGTATACTCCGGGAATCTCAGCTAAGCTCTGAAGGAGCTTGCTCCGGGAGATGCCCTTTGCCTTTCCCTCTTTATATACATCCACTATCTCCAAGATGGCTTCTTCGCCTTCACCGATGAGAATAGCGTCTATGAAATCAGCGATGGGTTCCGGGTTGTATACACTTGGCCCGCCTGCAATAACGAGAGGATGGCTTTCGTCCCTGGAAGATGTCAGGTGCGGTATACCGGCAAGATCCAGCATAGCGAGGACATTTGTATAGGAGAGCTCGTATTGGAGGCTGAACCCGATAATATCGAAGTCTTTTGCAGGGACACGGGATTCCAGCGAGTACAGGGGAAGCCGTGCGCGCCTCATGGCATCGTACATGTCAACCCACGGCATGAATGTCCTTTCGCAGACAACATCATCCCGGCTGTTCAGAATCGAATACAGAATCCTGAGGCCAAGATGGGACATGCCTATCTCGTACGTGTCGGGAAAAGCAAGAAGCACTTTTACATCAACATCATCATGCCTTTTTATTATGGCATTCCATTCACCGCCAACGTAACGTATGGGCTTCTCTACATCCATTAAGATTTTCTCAAGTAGCTGTTGGTCTATTTCCATATATGAGCGGTACCTTCTTCTTACCTGAATATATCCTCAATACTTTAGTATCTCTTGTCTTTTTCAGGTTCATTTGTTATTTTATCAAATTTCACCGGCCATAGCTATGAATATGAAAATACGGATCCTCCCTATCTCACCATGCGGCGAATAGGAACAGAAGGCCCATACCTCCTCATTCCCTCAAATACTTTCGCCTCAGTTACGAATCCCAATATATCAAGGCCGTCACTGAGGACCATAACAATACTGATCTTCCCCGGCGAAAACCTTCTTGCCACTTCCACCAAAAGAGTTTGTTCGTGTGCAGCGATGACTTCCGCCGGCATGCACCGTTCTTTCATCAACCTCTCTTTCTTTCGTATACTGTCTTGAATACGCATGTATAATACCTTTTTCCATTCCTTTGACGCAGCAAAGATAAGAAATCCCCCGAGGGAGGGAAGGAAGATGTTGCCTTCGCCTTTAAAGAAGAGATAGACTCCTACGGCCAACATGACAAATCCGATTCCCCGCCCTATGTTTGCTGCAATCTGCGTCGCCTGTGCCACACCGATACTGCTCGCTAAAGCCGCCCTTGCTGCGCGGCCACCGTCAAGGGGAATAGCAGGTAGAAGGTTAAATAAACCCATGGCGAGATTCAGCTCAAACACAAACCTCCCAAAACCTGCAGGCAGGATCCCTTTTTGAAGCAGGACGAAAACAAAGCCTGCAAAAACCAGGTTGTGAATGGGGCCGGCTAAAGATATGAGGATTTCAGACCGGGGGGATCGGTAGAACGCCTCGTCAAACTCGATCATCCCGCCGAAAGGCAGGAATTCGATTTTCTTAACCTTCCATCCAAGCTCTCCTGCGACAACTATGTGGGCTAATTCGTGGAGAGCGACGGTCCAGAGGGCAAACGCCATCTCAGACAGTAAGCCTACTGAGCCGTACATCAGGAGCATTAGCAAGAAAAACGGATTGATGTGGATATCCACTCCACGGGCATTTAGGATCTTCACTGTTCATCGAGATCTCCACGGTGGTAAAGCTCCGGATACGGGACATCCTGTTGAGCTGCATCGGGGTACGAGAAGAGGTCAGATACCACTCGTCGAACCTTATCAAAATCAATGCTTTCCGTAAGTACAGCATGTAAATATGGGGTAACCTTGCCGGAAACACGGGGGCTCCAGAAAAACGTACCCACAACGGAGCAGTAGACCAATAATGCAACCAGCGCCCTGAGGAGAAACCTTTTTGCCATGGTGTCATCCCCCTTAGGGTCTCGTCTATAGGAACTATATTGACATTATGTCTTGTCTATGCGTACTTCGCAGGCAACGATCTTGACATTCCGTCTTTCTTGCTATAACACACCCAGGCGCTTTCCGCAGGCAACAAGGTGGGACAACAGGGGATTTCAGAAAAGGATCTTCTGGCGTCTCATATTGACGTTTAGGACGAAGCCAATGGCAATAAGGTTTGCCATAAGGGAACTGCCTCCGTAGCTTAGGAAAGGAAGGGGAATGCCTGTTACAGGCATAAGGCTCATTGTCATACCTATGTTGATCAAGACATGGAGAAGGAGCATTGATCCAATGCCTGCTGCAACCAATTGACCGAAGGTGTCTTTGGCTGAAAACGCTGCCAGGAAGCATCTCCACAGGATTATTGCATAAAGTGCCAGAACCACAACACACCCCAGGAAACCCAGTTCTTCCCCGATCACGGAAAAGATGAAGTCTGTGTGGTGCGCAGGAAGAAAATTCAACCTTACCTGAGTGCTCTTAAAGAGCCCTTTTCCGAAGAAGCCTCCTGATCCTATGGCAATAGTGGACTGAATTACGTTATAGCCTTTACCTGTGGGATCGGCATAAGGATTAAGAAAGGTCAGGATGCGGGCACGCTGATAGTCCTTCAGACCGAAAAAGTATACTATCGGAGATGCCAGAGCCCCAATCGCCACTATGCTCATTAAGTCTCGAAGCCTCATACCTGCTACAAACAGCATGGCCATAGTGATGCCTACAAACACTATGGCAGTTCCAAGGTCATTCTGAAGAAGGACTAACCCTGTAGTTAAGCCCACATGAAAGAAGGCGATCAAGAGATCGCGCATGGAATTCATGTCAGCGTCTGCCAGGTAATTGGATAAGGTCAGGATTACGGCGATTTTTGCAAGCTCCGAAGGCTGCAATACAACCGGCCCTATCTTGAGCCATCTTTCCGCTCCTGAAACGCGCCTCCCAAAAAGGAGAACGAGAACAAGAATGGCAATGTTTCCCCAGTAAATCACGGAATGAACACGTCTTACCAGGTTATAGTCGATTGTAAGGATTATTATTATACATACTATTCCAGCTGCAAATGCTTGTAGCTGTCTTTTCACAAAAGCAAACGGGTCGGCCGGCGGACCATGGCCTATCCCTGTATGCGTTGCACTGTACACGAAGACAAGCCCGATACCACACATAACCAAGACCGCAGTTATAAGCACAAAATCCAGATTCCTAAGAAGTCGCTTGTCAAGGATCAACCCATTTTACCCCTACGTTTTGAAGAATAGGCAGTTGCCTTTGTCCCAAGCACCGGCACACTGGCAATAAGGGCCAGACGCCGATCTTGCGAATCCAATCTGACACTCATAGCAGCCTCATCTATCTCTACATACTTGGCGCATGCAATTGCCAAATCCCGTCTCAGCTTCTCAAACATCTGAGGGGAGATATCAACTCTGTCATGGGTCAATACAACCTTCAAACGCTCCTTAGCAAGGTCTTTGCTTCTCGGCTTGTCTCTTCTACCCAGGAACCAAGATACAAAGTCAAACACCACAAGTCGCCTCCTGCATCATCTCGCTGCGCCGAGAAATCGTTTAATCCTCCCCCAGAAAGTCGGGGCTTCCATAGATAGAAACGGTACATCTTCTCCCTCAAGCCGTGCTGCAATCCGTCGGAAAGCCTCGCCTGCTCTGGACGCCCCGTCCAAGACTGCGGGTTCACCTTTGTTTGTTGATGTGATTACACTTTCATCGTCGGGTACTACACCCAGAAGGTCTATTGCCAGAATGTCTAAAACATCGTCTATATCCAACATGTCACCGCGCTTCACCATATCCGGGCGAATCCTATTGATGACCAGCTTAGGCTTTTCAATGCCTTCAGCCTCCAAAAGCCCTACAATCCGATCTGCATCTCTTACTGCCGATACTTCAGGAGTGGTAATTATTATCGCATCGTCCGCACCGACTATGGCGTTCTTGAATCCTCTTTCAATTCCTGCAGGGCAGTCCAGGATCACGTAGTCGAACTGATCTCGAAGTTCACCTGTGAGTTGCTTCATCTGTTCAGGCTGAATAGCCTCCTTATCCTTTGACTGAGCCGCAGGCAAGAGGTATAGAGTCTGAACTCTCTTGTCCTTGATAAGGGCTTGTCTCAGCCTGCACCGTCCCTCCATGGCGTGGATGATATCAAATACTATCCGATTCTCCAGCCCCAACACTATGTCGAGATTTCGTAGTCCAATGTCTGCATCAACCAGGGCCACCTTTTTACCGCGGCGGGCCAGGGCGCAACCGATGTTAGCAACTGCTGTGGTCTTGCCGACACCGCCTTTACCGGAGGTGACCACCATCACCTTTCCATTCATGCAGGTTCCTCCTCAAGTTCAGGTTTCCATCCGGAATAGGCTTCAATTACAATGCGTCCATCCTTAATCCTTGCAACCTCAGGGCCACTTGGCGTTTTATGTTCATCATCAGGTGAACGGGCAATAAGATCAGCGATTCTAAGCTGTGTAGGCATGAATTTCAAAGCAACGACCACAGCTCTCCTGTTATCAGGTGTTCCTGCGTGAGCGACTCCGCGCAGAGAGCCAACGATTATGATATTCCCCCCTGCTACCACTTCAGCTCCGGGGTTCACATCTCCCAGCAATACTACATTGCCGGAATGGGCAACACGCTGGCCGGATCGTAAAGTCCTCCCAACCAGCATAGCCTGTTCAGCAGGAATGTCAGGGTAGGTATGTTCTTTTCTTTCGGACTCATCTTTCCGACTCTGCCCGGCCTTACGCGCATCCTCCGCCACAGTGGAGATATTGTTTCCTATTCCTCCTGCCACCCGGGACACAGATATCCCAAATGATTCGATTATATCAATCAATTCCCTGATCTCATCTTCCATCAGAGTGAGCTCGCCTATATCGAGGATCCCTCTGGTAGCTCCTGCAAAGAATCCGTCAGTGCTCTCGAGTCTCTGTAGGAGCTTACCTTTGAGTCTCACAAAGTCCTCGTCATGGGGGAGAATTATCCAGATACCCTGGCCTGTCCCTTTGAAAACTACGTCTTCAGTCTTCATAGCTCTATAAGTACTCCTCTAGAATCGAGGGCATGTCAGGGCATGTCCTCGTTTTACTTATGGTGATTTCACCGAGGGCAACCGGAATTCCTGCTTACTCCGATTCCTCATAGGAAATTCCGAAATACTCTTCAAGCACTTGCCTTGCAACAGGCGCAGCATGCTGAGCACCGCTGGACGCATGCTCTATCATTACCAGGACGACTATTTCAGGTTCTTTTGCAGGAGCATAGCATGCAAACCAGGCATGGCTCGGACCCTGGGGGTTCTGGGCAGTCCCTGTCTTCCCTGCCACTTCCAGGGGGAATCCCTCAAATGCGCCTCGAGCTGTACCTTTGGTGGTCACACTGACAAGGCCTTCCTCAAGGATTTCCCATGAACGTTCGGATATGGGGATTTTCCTGACTACAGTGGATTGGAATACCTCGACAGGCCTCCCTTCGGGATCAAGGACGTACTTTACTATCGTGGGCCTGCGCAGGGTTCCTCTTGAGGCGATGGCTGAATACACATTTGCCAGCTGCAGCGGGGTGACGAGCAAAGCACCTTGTCCAATGGCCACGTCCAGAGTTTCCGTGGCATACCATGTCCGGTCGTACCCCTCAAAATTCCTCACCTTCCACTCTCTGTCAGGGACTAAGCCTGCTTGATCCTTGGGAAACATCACTATCCCCGTAGATGCCCCAAGGCCGAACATCCTTGCAGTCTCAGCCAAATCATCGATTCCTACACGTCTCCCAAGCTCGTAGAATACGATGTTGCACGATTCGCTTATTCCGTTTATGATGTCAAGACTGCCATGGCCTCTGCCATACTCAACAGTCCAACATGCTTTGCCTGAGGCTGAGTCTCTGCCTGAACAGAAGAATCTTGTGGCAAGGTCTATCTTTCCGAGTTCAAGAGCGGACAATGCAGTTATGACCTTAAACGTAGAACCCGGCGGATATGTGTGGCCAATCGCCCTGTTAGGTTGCGGGCTTGGAGATGATTCCAGGAACTCCAGGTCTTTTGAAGTCAGTTCTCCTACGAACATATTAGGATCATATGAAGGCTTGCTTGCCATAGCGAGGATTTCGCCGGTGCCCGGATCCAGTGCAATTACCACCCCGGCCTTGGCACGGCTTGTATCCTTAGACTTGGAAAGCTCCTCAAGCTTAGCTTCAAGAGCCTTCTCAGCTGCCATTTGGAGCTTGCTGTCAATAGTCAACATAACATCGTGACCAGGCACCGGAGAGACACTGCCCAGGACTCGGATGGGTTGAGATAAGCTGTTGACCTCAACTTGCTCGCCGCCGTCCGTTCCCCTGAGGTATGACTCGAATGCCTTCTCAATCCCTACCTTACCTATCTGGTCCCCCAGCTTGTAACCTTCGTCTCTGAAGGCCTTCAGCTCGTCTGCATCGATCTCCCTTGTGTACCCTATGACATGACTTGCAATATCACCCAGAGTGTAGTTTCTACAAGGGATCTCTTCAATGATGACACCTGGAAACTCTGTTCTGCGTTCACCGATAGCGACAACTGCGTCTGGACTTACGTCTTGCTTAATCCTGATAGGTTCGAAGGGGCGCCTTGGAGAGGAAAGCTTCTGCTCTATAGATTCAGGAGTCATCTCTAAGACCTGGCTCAGCCAGGCGATGGTCCCTTCCCTGTCCCTAACGTCTTGAGGGACAACAGATACGCAAAATGCCAGCCTGTTTGAGGCAAGGGGAATGCCGCTTCTATCCAGTATTTTCCCTCTCGGCGCTGTTACAGGAATCACCCGAACCCGGTTTCCCAAGGATAATGCTTCATATACACTACCTTTGACGATCTGCAAATACCACAGCCTGGAAGCCAAGACGAAAACCACTGCTATAACGATACATCCCATATATTTGAGTCTTTTTTGAGCAGGCGACAAAGATAGCATGTTCTCCCCCAGCGCTCAAAAGATAATATCTATCTTGCCAATCAGGGTTGTAAAGACCTCCGGCGCTCCAAAACAGAGCTGACAAAGGCATCCAGAGTAGAGATTATACGCATAACAATAGGTGACAGGAGAGCTGAATATACTGCCTGAAACACCACTGTACTTAGAGCCATTCGGTACGATTCAAAAGGCACACCGAAGGAAGCCAGCAGGAATACTTGCAGGATGCCTCCGGCAACTGCAGCGCCGAATACAAGGATCACGGGGACAAGCACCCATTCTTGAAAGACTTTCTGATAAGCCATACCTGCCAAACATGCGACTACCCCGCGAACAAGGACGAATAAGCCAAGAAACTGGCCGGATGATACATCCTCCAGAACACCTCCGACAAGTGCTACAAAAAGACCCATCTCCCTGCCGCTCAACATACTTACAAGGGTAACAAGGCTTCCTACAATGTCAGGGCCGATGCCACCGATGGAAATATAGGGTATGGCAGTAGTCTCAAGAACTACTACCAATACCGTTAAAATGCCTAAGGCCCAATATCTCATTGTTCACGGGCCTCCTCCAAAGGCATCTCCACATCTAATAGAGACGGTTCCAAAATAATAAGGGCTTCCTCCAATCGGGCGAAATCCGCGGCAGGCTTGAGACGGGCAGCGGATCCTACCCCGTACTTACCGGGAATAAGCTCAATAATCTCACCGATAATAAGGCCCTTCGGATAAATCCCGCCCAACCCGGAAGACAGAACCTTGTCACCGACTGTAAGATCAGACTCTGTTGTCAAACACTTAACAATACACATACCGGGAGTTCCGGGGTCGCCTTCAACAAGAACCAATGCGCGGTTCCGCTGGATGATACCGCCTACAGCAGAGCGAGGGTCAATAATCAGAAGAGCGCTTGCAGTGTTTCCAGACGTTGCAACTATGCGTCCGAGCAGGCCTTCGTAAGATACGACAGCCATGTCTTTCAGGACACCGTCGCTTGTCCCCTTGTTTAAAGTTATTGTATTCAGCCAGTTCCCCGGGTCTCTGGCAATAACCTCTGCAGCCAGTGTTTTATGAGGTATCCTCTCTTGAAAGCCCAGAAGCGCCCTGAGCCGGATGTTTTCAAGCCTGTATTCTTCAAGGTATACGTTTTCAGCTGTAAGAGAAGCTATTTCCCGCCTCAGGAGACGGTTTTCAGATACTGCAGACCTCACGTCCGCTATATCCCTGCCTACTCTGTCCACCCAGTTGACAACACGGAATAAGCCTGTCTGTACAGGGGCCAACATTTCGCGAATGACATACTCGAGCGGTGTCAGACGATCCCGTTCGCCTGAAGTTATGTAGATGATAGCTATCAAAGCCAGCGCTGCCAGCGCCAGAAGTACCAGGTAAGGCCTTTGCTTTGATTCATGTTCCACAAACACGCCACCCCTGCACAGCTGTTTTCGTTACCCCACCTTCGAAGAGCTGGTAAGAAGCCGTTTGAACCTTCGAAAATCGTCAAGTGCCATGCCTGCACCCCGCACAACACAGGTAAGAGGATCATCGGCTCGGAGCACAGGTATTCCCGTTACTTCTTGAAGTACCGAATCAAGGCCTTCGATGAGACACCCGCCACCTGACAACATTATACCTTTGTCAATTATATCAGCTGCAAGTTCAGGCGGGGTCTTTTCCAGAGTCTGCTTTATCGCTTCGATTATCTCGGTAAGCGTATCTCTCAGCGCCTCCTCGATTTCACCGGAAGAGACTTGTACAACTTTTGGGAGGCCTGTAACCATATCTCTTCCTTTGACCTCCATTGCTTTTTCAGGATTGCTGGATGCGGCTGCACCTATAGTCTTTTTCACGTTTTCCGCAGTTTTCGAACCGATGATGACATTATGAGTCCTTCTTACATACTGCATTATTGCATCATCCATCTTGTCACCGGCAACCCTGATGGACCTTGATACCACTATGCCTCCAAGTGAAATCACGGCTATTTCCGTTGTCCCTCCGCCTATGTCCACAATCATGTTGCCGGAAGGCAAGAATACAGGCAGCCCTGCTCCGATTGCGGCAGCAAGAGGCTCTTCTATGACGTACGCCTCCCTTGCCCCTGCCTGCAGTGCAGCATCGACTACCGCCCTTTTCTCAACTTCAGTAACACCTGAAGGCACTCCAATGATCATTCTCGGCCGTACGAGGCCTCTTCCATTATGAGCTTTGACGACAAAGTGGCGCAACATAAGTTCAGTCGTGTCAAAGTCAGCTATTACACCGTCTCTCAGTGGCCGAATAACGTTTATGTTGCCCGGTGTCTTTCCCACCATTCGATTAGCCTCTTCTCCAGCCTGAAGCAACCTTCCTGTATCCTTTTCACGGGCGACGACAGAAGGCTCGGTAAGTACGACACCTGCGCCCTTTATGTAAACAAGTGAATTAGCGGTTCCCAGGTCCACAGCTAGATCCCGGGAAAACAGTGCAAGAATCGGGTCAAGAAACATGCTTTTTCCCCCTTCATTCTGTATCAAGCTTCAGGCTGACAGGGCCGATACGCTCCTTCGACTTCCAGTCTGCTGAGACTGCCGCCTTGTGACCGAACTGCCCTATATCCATCAAACCAAGCTCTTTCAAACTCCGGTATCTGTTGTCTCCGACAATTATGTGGTCAAGCACCTCAATACCGAGGATCATTCCGCAGCTCACAAGCCGCCGTGTGATTGCGATATCAGCATCGCTGGGCGTAGGGTCGCCGCTGGGATGGTTGTGAACAAGAATGACCCGAGCGCAATTCCGTTTCACACATTCCCTAAAGACCTCCCTGGGATGGGCAAGGGAACTGTCGAGAGAACCGATGGAAACGGTAACTAAGTCTTCCACTTTATTCTTCGCATTTAAGATTACCAGTTTAAAGTGTTCCCTGTCCAGGTAGCGCATTTCTCCAATCATCAGCTGCGCCACATCACGGGGGCCGTTTATCTGAACGAGGTCTTCCGGCTCAAGCATGAAAGCCCTTTTACCGAGTTCTATTGCCGCTTTAATCTGGACTGCTTTTGCAAGGCCAATTCCTTTTTCATTGGCCAGATCCTGAGCGGATGCGGCAGCTATACCGCGGATACCGCCGAACTTATGTAAGACGGAAGTGGCGAGGGATAAAGCAGATTGACCACGAACTCCCGTGCGCAAAATGATGGATATCAGTTCCGCGGAAGAAAGGGCAGCGGGACCTGCGCGGAGAAGGCGCTCTCTCGGCCTTTCATGGAGAGGCATCTGTTTGATGGTGGAACATTCCCTCCCGTTAGATGCTCCCGGCAAGCCTCGTCACCTCCGGAATAGTTCATCGTAAATATTAATCCCAATATCATAGAATATATTTACCAGTCGTGGCAAAGGAAGGCCTACTACATTAAAGTAACAACCTTCTATCCTTTCTACAAAGACCCCTCCTCTCCCTTGTATGGCGTACGCACCCGCTTTACCCAGCGGCTCTCCGCTTTTGACATAGGCTTTGATAGCATCGTCGGAGAGTTCTCTCATTTTCACTCCGGTGATCTCATGAGATGACGAGGCGGCGCCTGTATATGTATCTAACACAGTTACACCGGTTACGACATGGTGCCAATGGCCTGATAAGGAAGACAACATTTCAAAGGCTTCGCTTTCATCCTCCGGCTTCCCCAGGATCTCGTCGCCCAGGACAACAACGGTATCAGCTGCTATTATCACTTTGTCAATTAAAGATCGGGCTGTATGTTTCGCTTTTGCCTGAGAAAGCATAACTACCTTGTCAATAGGGCCTTTGGAATCAATATCATCTTCCCGGATTTTACTGGGCAATACTTCGAATCTGAGGCCGATCTGTCTCAGCAAGTCAGCTCGGGCAGGTGAAGCAGAGGCCAACACAAATCCAGGCGCCCTCCGGCCTGTTCCATGGAGATCCATTACAACTGCCTCCTGCAAGTCGTCACAGTAAACATAATGTGCACCTTTGTAACCGCGGTATTAGTTAATCAGCTTTTTCTTGTATTCTAAGTGCCTAAGCCTACCGCTGATTGAAACGCAGACAACTACTGGTTTGCGCCGGGAAATCCATTGGAAAACACTATATTCCCATTGGCATCTACTATCATAGCAGAGACACCGTCCAGCGTTTCAACGAATCTCATTCCTTCATCAGGCCCCAACACAAACACAGCTGTAGACAGCATATCCGCATGCAATGGGCTCTCTGTCACCACAGTTACAGAAGAGACGGACTCAACAGGCATCCCTGTTTCAGGATTCAGAATGTGGTGGTACCTCTTCCCATCGTGAATGAAAAACCTCTCGTAATCACCTGAAGTGGCTACCGCCGCATCGACCAAGTGTATTGTTGGGCCTATTGTAGCCTCCGGCCCTTCACCCCTGGGGTCCCGAATACCGATTCTCCACGGATTACCCTCAGCACGCGAACCAACTGCGACAATGTTCCCACCTGCATCAATCAGTGCATGTCGAATCCCGTATTCCCTGAGAACACGCGCCCCTTGTTGTGCTGCATATCCTTTAGCGATTCCACCGAGGTCTATGGACATTCCTTCTTTAGGCAACCTAACTGTCATATTCTCTGGGTCGAGCTCTATAAGTTCCCATCCTACTAGAGGCTTGGCCTGCTCAATCTCTTCCGGACCGGGGATTGTCGGACCGGAAGAGTTAAACTCCCACAAATCCATGAGCGGGCCTATGGTGATATCAAACGCCCCATTGGTAAGCCGTGCACACTGAACCGCCTCTTCAATGACATGAAACGTCTCGCTTGCAACTTTGACAGGAGGGCCTCCTGCAGACCGGTTTATTAAAGAGACGTCACTTGTTGGAACATACCTGCTCATAAGAGATTCAATTCTTCGCATCTCACCAAGTGCAGCCTCAATCGCCTCGTCTGCATTGTCGCCCACTGCTCGGATTGAAACAAAGGTGTCCATGAGAAACTCCGTTTGCCAACCGGTTTCCGTAACTCCCTCAGGATTGATCCCTTCTCCATTGGGGTCCTGCAACTTCAGGAAAGGCTTTCGGAGTGCTGATTTCAAGTCATCGGGTCCGAAATGCATTACTGCGTATCCGGCTAACAGAATAACCAAGATTGCGACGATTCCCAGGAACAAGCGCCTACGTACTATCCTGGTCCGTCTATGCCTCGTACCATACTCCCACTTCAACTACAAATCTCCCCCTCAACACCTCACAAATTCAGTGTATCACGTCTCATATACACTGACAAGCTGGCATTTTGGGCTAACTCCAAGTTCCGTCACACTAAATGAGGATTATGTTTAGGTTCCGATATGTTGGTAATGCTAATCATAAACGTCCCCGAAGGGTGGTGGGTCTTGTGGCAAAGAAGAAAAAGTCTAAACCTCGTCAGAAGTCGTCGCGGGAAATGGAAAGGCTGAAGTATGAAACTGCGGAGGAGCTTGGATTAAGTAGCGATTTAAGTAATCCTGATGAACTTACAGTGAGGGAAGCAGGCAAAGTCGGAGGAGCCATGGTAAAGAAACTGGTGAAGAAGGGCAAACAAGCTATGGCGAAGGAGCGCTCAAAAAAGCCCGAACACAACCTTTAGCACATAAGCTGCATTGAGATCCGGCAGGATTACCGTTGTTAACACTCTAAGAAGGCGCCCGCAAGAAGGGCGCCTTGAACTGTAATGTGCAGTCGCCGGTGTTGCACTCGGAGACGGCGCCTCTAGCGGAGGCGCCTTGAACACAATCGGGCCCGCAAGCATGTGGCCCGATTTTGACACTCCTCGTTGCAATCACCGGCGACCGTGCACTATATATACGTACGCTTTCTACGACTTACGGTTAGTTGTAGCAGTTCGACATCAGCACGCGCTCTTGGCGACGATAGGGACACTGTCCCGCATTACGATGCATTTCGTCGGACACTTCTCAACGCAGATACCGCATGCGTCGCATTTCTCCGGGTCAATGACAGCAAGATTATCCTCCATGGTAATAGCCTGTTGCGGACATGCTTTGACGCATATTCCGCATCCGATACACCCGATCTTACATGTCTTTCTTACCTCAGCACCTCTGGCTCTTGAGGTACACAGGACTGTAACTTGCTGCGATATAGGCACAAGCTGAATTATTCCCCTTGGGCATGCAGCAACGCATAAGCCACATGACGTGCACTTGGCCTCATCGACAACAGGCAGACCGTCAGGCCCCATATGAATCGCGTCAAACATGCACGCATCAACACAGGATCCTAAACCAAGACACCCGTACACGCATGATTTGCCACCGCCTGCGAGCCTGTGCGCAGCTTTACAGCTGCGAAGTCCGTCGTAAACGTATCTGGGCGGACACTTGTCGTCAGCACCCTGGCAAAAGACCCTGGCAACCTTCTTCTCTGTATCGGCACCGGATTCAACACCCATGAGAGCAGCAATCCGGGCTGCACATTCACTATCCATAACAGGACACGCGTTGATACTTGCATCTCCTGCCACTATTGCAGCAGCACACCCGGAACACCCTGGGAACCCGCAAGCTCCGCAGTTAGCGCCCGGTAAGAGCTGAGCTATTTCATCCTCTCTCGGATCCCGCTCCACATGAAACTTCTGCGAGGCTAACGCGAGAATGCCCCCGAATAAAGCTCCGCTTAACCCGAGAACCAGTACTGCCTTTATCACTGCCATCTAATATCACCTCTCATCGCAGCCTACATCACTCCGAACAAGGCCTCTAGCCTGAAACCGGCAAAACCCAAGAATGCCATTGACATGAGTCCGGCAGTTATCAGCGCTATAGGGAAACCCTTCAGAGATTCCGGAATCTCGCTGAGTTCCATTCTCTCGCGAATCGCGGCAAACAGCAATATTGCCACCGCAAATCCTGATGCACCTGCTACGCCGTTGACAGCGGCTTCCAACAGGTTATAGTTCTCTGTTACGTTCAAGAGAGTAACACCGAGTACTGCACAGTTTGTTGTAATCAACGGAAGATAGATGCCCAGAGCTTGATAAAGCGGTGGACTCGTCTTCTGTATTACCATCTCCACAAGTTGCACCAAGGTCGCGATAATAAGGATAAAACATATCGTCTGAAGGTATTCAAGCCCCAGAGGGATAAGGAACATATGCTGGAAGAACCATGTGACTACTGAGGCAAGGGCCATAACGAAAATCACCGCCGCGCTCATTCCTGCGGCAGTCTCAACTCGTTGGGAAATCCCGATAAACGGACAGATCCCCAAGAATCTTGATAGGATGAAGTTATTCAGGAGAACCCCGCCAAAGAATATGACAAGTAATTTCCCCATATGTTATCCCTCCTGTGCCCTCTTCTTGTTTCTGTTCGCGACCCAGTTTAACAAGCCTATCAAAAGGCCAAGTGTGATAAATCCACCCGGCGGAAGGATTGCCATGACTGCAGCCAGGCTCTGGTCAAAAATGCGGAACCCCGCAAACCCAAAGTCAGAGAATGCCAGAATAGTCCCTGTGCCCAGCAATTCCCTTATCGCGCTCAATGCAGAAAGAGCTAAAGTGAACCCAAGCCCCATGCCAAGGCCGTCAGCCAATGAATCCATTACTCCGTGTTGGAAAGCAAAAGCCTCCGCTCTTGCGAAAATGATACAGTTGACAACTATTAGCGGAATGAATATTCCCAGGACCTCATGAAGACCGGGTACGAATGCCGCCATGATTAAGTCCACTGTCGTTACGAATGTGGCAATAACCACGATAAAAATGGGGATTCGAATCTTCTCAGGCGTAACCCTCCTGAGAGCAGATATAATTACATTCGAACCTACCAGAACAAACGTAGCGGCAAGGCCCATACCTATCGCGTTAGAAACCGCCAGGCTCGTGGCCAAAGTCGGACACATGCCGAGAAGCAGCCTGAAAGTAGGATTCTCCTTAATAATTCCTTTGGTGAATTCAGACTTAAAGCTCATTTCCCAGTGCCCCCTTGTCACTTAACAACCTCAAGCATTCGAAGAACCAGGTTCCTGTATTTACTACTCATGAGATGTGGCACCTGTAACTGCATCCGTAGGCTCTTCCTCATCGGTTACAGCTTCACTCTCTCCGAGCACTTCATCCTCTCCGCTTTCTACTGCCTCTGAAGAGCCTGCGGCGCTTGTGACCGCATCGGTCTCGTCTTCAATTCCGTTTAAGGCCTCAAATACTTCGAGGGCCTGATTCACAGCATTTGCTACTGCCCTCGAGGAGACCGTGGCTCCTGTAACCGAGTCGATCTGTCCTCCGTCTTTCTCAACCCCTACGTGTGTTCCTGCTGAGACTCCCACGAACCTCTCTAGAAAATCGCTGCCTGTAATCTGTGAGCCCAGTCCCGGTGTTTCAGAATGCCGAATTATGGAAACACCTCGGACATTGCCATCAGAAGACACACCTACTGCGGTCTCAATAACACCGCCATATCCTGATGGGAGACAGATAAACACAAAGCCTCTCTGTTCGTCTTGCGAATAACCTATATACATCCTGTCTACTATGGCAAGAAACGGTTTCCCTTGGGCAGAGGTTTCAGCCTTAACCTGTAAAAGGACCTCTGTTGCATCTTTGAACTCGTCAGCTTCAGGTAGCACATGCTTCAATGCCTGTTGTACGCGCGCTGCTGTCTGTGCTGCAATGCGATCACTGGTAATTCCATCAACAGCTGCCAAAACAGCGGCGGCAACTGCGCATATTACAAGGAGCACAACACCTAACCGGAATACCTCACGCAACCTTCTTCACCTCTCCGAACTTCCGTGGGATTGTATATCTCTCAAGAAGAGCAGTGGCAGCATTCATTATGAGAATCGCATAACACACACCTTCAGGATATCCGCCGTAAAGCCTCATTAAAGCCACCAGCACGCCGCACCCTATCCCGTAGATTATCTGGCCTCTCGGAGTCACAGGGCTGGTTACATAGTCTGTAGCCATAAAGAACGCCCCGATAAGAAGCCCGCCTGCCAAAAGGTGAAACAGCGGGTCTTGCCCAAAGAGTGCTGTCACTACCATGACAGTGCCTATAAAGCTAAGAGGAATCCTCAAGCTTATGTGGCCCCTGTAAACCAGATAAGCCGCACCCAAAAGAATGGCAAGGGCTGAGGTCTCACCTATACAACCTGCAACCCTCCCGATGAATAGATCTGCATAAGGTGCCTTAATAGCCATCCTCTTCATGAGAACCAGTGGGGTTGCAGTGGTCAGAGCATCGAAATTCGGTATCCAGGCTATCTGACCGGCAGGCCAACGCCAATCAGTCATAAAAACAGGCCATGAGGCCACTAGGAATGCCCTACCGATGAGCGCAGGGTTGAATATGTTCTGGCCAAGGCCGCCAAAAACAAACTTAGCTATGGCTATAGAAAACACTGACCCAATTGCCCCAAGCCAAAGCGGCAAATCAGGCGGAACTATAAGAGCAAGCAACAACCCGGTTACAGCTGCGCTGTAATCGCTCACTGTAATAGGTTTGCCACAGATCTTCTGAAGAGCCGCCTCTGTGATAACTGCTGATGCCACGCATACTACCATCATGGCAAGAGCATGCAATCCGAAAAACCACACGCCTGCAAAACATGCAGGCATAAGCGCTAATATTACGTCCATCATTATCATAGGAGTTGTGACAGTTGTACGCTGATGCGGTGACGAAGATACTATGAATCCGCTGCCTTCCATTTCCTAATCCCTCCGAACTCCCACTTCTCCAAGATTTACCGGTATCAATGAAGCATTATCGTTATTTCGCTCTACGCTTTGCCATAATCTCCGCTTTTGCCAACCGGATCCCTTGCACCAACCGTCTTGACGACGGGCAAATAAAACTGCAGCACCCGCACTCTATACAGTCAAGTGCACCGAGCCTCTCACAATCATCAAACCTTGAGGCTTCAGCGTAGCCTGACAGCCAGAGCGGCATAAGATTCATTGGACACGCATCTACGCATTTTCCACATCTAATGCAAGGAATCGGCTCATATACAGCTGCTTCTTTCTCTGAAAGGAGCAGTATTCCCGACGTGCCCTTTGTCACCGGAACCTCTGTAGTATGCTGTGCCACACCCATCATAGGCCCGCCGATTATTACCTTCCTCGGAGGGATCTGAGTCCCGCCGCACGCCTCTATTAGATCGCTGACGAGAGTCCCTATGGGAACCATAAGGTTTTTGGGCTCTTTCACGCAGCTTCCGGCCACGGTAACAACCCGCCTGACAAGGGGCATTCCTTCCGCAACAGCCTCTTTAACTGCAACTGCAGTACCCACATTGTTTACTACGACACCGACATCAACAGGCAAACCGCCTGAAGGCACTTCTCGCCCTAAAATCGCCCAGATCAGCTGTTTTTCAGCGCCTTGAGGGTACTTGACTCCGAGAGGGACGATTTCGATTCCCTTATCTCCCTCGACTTCTTTCATCAAAGCAGAAATCGCGTCAGGTTTGTTGTTTTCCACACCGATAATTGCCTTTTCCACTCCGATAGCCTTCATAAGAAGCCTGGCACCGGCAACTACGTCAGCAGGGCGTTCAACCATTATCCTGTGATCAGCAGAAAGATAAGGCTCACACTCAGCCCCGTTGAGTAAGAGCGTGTCAAAGGTCTTACCTTTAGGAGGGGTAAGCTTGAAATACGTAGGAAATGCAGCTCCTCCCAAACCCACTATGCCTGCTTCGCGAATGATTCCAATGATCTCTTCCGGGCTCAGTTTGTCCACATCGTTCCTGGGTTTTACACTCTCGTCCCATGCATCAAGGCCGTCAGATTCAATGACGACGCAACGGCCGTCCACACCGGTTGACAACGGATGATTTGTTATGGCTTTTACCTTTCCGGATACGCTGGCATGAACAGGAGCGGTGAGGGCAGCCTGGCTGTCGCCTATCTTCTGGCCGATCTTGACTTCATCTCCCACCTTCACAATGGGCTCACAAGGAGCACCGGTGTGCTGATGAAGAGGGATGACAACCTTTTCCGGAGTAGATATAGACAAAACCGGTTTCGCATACGTTGCATCTTTGTTATAGCTTGGATGGACTCCTCCCCTGAAAGTCCTGAGTGCCATGTCTCTAAATACTCCCCCTTCCGAGAATCTTATCCTCCATTTGCCTCCGAATACCTTCATACAGTTAAATAGGCGCCAGGCGCCATGGATCCCATGGGTAGTGCCTTGTAATAATCCCTATAAGATAATACCACAATTGATTCTCCTATGCAGAACAAAACGAACACTAGCTTGCGAATATCAGAAAACCATAAGACGGGCACCAGGATTCCGGCGCCTCCCGAGTTGTTGGTTCACATTAATCCACAAATACCGCAAGACATAAGACTTCCCGGCGGCTGAAACGCCGCCGGGAAGCCACCTTGGAAAACCTCCACGAGTAAGACCGTCGGTTAGAATAGGCCTACGACATGTCCCTCATCATCAATATCTACGTTTTCTGCAGCAGGATGCTTTGGAAGACCGGGCATTGTCATCATCTGTCCGCAAAGAGGCACAATGAACCCTGCTCCTGCAGATACCCTTACCTCGCGTACGTTAAGCTCCCAATCAGTGGGCGCTCCCCGCAAAGCAGGATCATCGCTCAATGAAAGCTGTGTCTTAGCAGTGCAGATCGGCAAACCTCCTAAGCCCTGCTTTTCGATATTCCTGATGGAACGCTCCGCAGCAGCTGAGTACACAACTCCTCGAGCCCCGTAAATCTCCTTAGCCAACTTCTCAATCTTGTCTTTCACAGGTATGTCCAGGTCATACAAGAATCTGAAGTTAGGCTTTTCATTCTCCAGGGCATCCAGGACTTCATTTGCAAGCTCAATGCCGCCTTCACCACCGCGCGCCACTACCTCGGAGATAGCAGCTCTGACTCCCATGTCATCGCAATGCTTCTTCAAGAACTCCAGCTCGACATCATCGTCTGTGGGGAATCTGTTAATGGCTACAACGACCGGAAGGCCGAATTTGTCTCTTACATTTTCAATGTGCTTATCCAGGTTCGCGCAACCCTTCTCCAAGTAAGCCAGGTTGGTTTCAGCAAGTTCATCCCTGGCTGCTCCGCCATGGTGGTTGAGCGCACGGACAGAGGTAACCAGCACCACTACGTCAGGCCTTACGTCAGTCAAGCGGCATACTATGTCGAAGAATTTCTCAGCACCGAGGTCAGCGGCAAATCCGCCTTCTGTAACGGCATAGTCAGCCAACCTAAGAGCTGTCTCCGTGGCCATTATGCTGTTATTGCCGTACGCGATATTGGCAAAAGGCCCGCAGTGCACAAAAGCAGGCTGTCCTTCAAGGGTCTGGACCAAGTTGGGTTTTATCGCGTTTTTCATAAGGACTGCCATAGCTCCCACTGCCTTCAGGTCAGCAGCAGTCACCGGTTTTCCGTCGTAGGTGTACCCTACAATGAGCTTGGCAAAGCGTTCCTTAAGATCGCTTAGTGAGCGAGACAGTCCGAAACAAGCCATTATTTCTGATGCTACCGTAATATCGAATCCGCTCTCCATAGGAGTACCGTTTGCCTTTCCTCCAAGGCCGACTACGATATTACGTAATTGCCTGTCACTGATGTCCATGACCCTGCGCCATGCGACCCTCCTGGGATCTATCCCCAGGTCATTCCCTTGATGGATATGGTTTTCCACCATGGCTGCAAGGAGGTTATGGGCTGAGCCCACTGCATGGATATCACCGGTGAAATGAAGGTTAATATCCTCCATGGGAAGCACCTGAGAGTATCCTCCTCCTGCAGCTCCACCTTTAATACCGAAAGTAGGGCCTAAGGAAGGCTCTCTGAGGGCTACCATAACCTTTTTGTTCATCCTCCCCAAAGCCTGAGTCAATCCTACAGCTGTACACGTCTTGCCTTCACCGGCAGGCGTAGCTGTTATCGCAGTAGTATAAATCAGTTTTCCGTAGGGACGCTCTTTCAGCCTTTCAATTGTCTCCAAACTGACTTTTGCCATGTACTTACCGTAGAACTCGAGATCATCTTCGGTAAGGCCTATGCTCTTTGCGATTTCCAGGATAGGCTTCAGCTTAGCACCCTGTGCGATCTCGATATCAGGAGGAATTCTACCGTAATCCTTAGACATATTTACATACCCCTTCCGTTTCTTGCACTAATATACTTATCAATGCCATGGGCAGCTGCCTTGCCTGCGCCCATCGCTGCGATTACAGTAGCAGAGCCGGTAACAATGTCACCACCTGCAAACACTCCAGGTATATTCGTCATTCCTGTTTCTTCATCAATAATAACATTCCCGCGCCTTCCCAAATCAAGTCCGGGAATAGTCCTGACTAACAGAGGATTAGGATCTGTACCAACAGCTGATATTACAGTATCAACGTCAAGGATGAATTCTGAACCGGGAACAGGGACAGGCCTGCGCCTACCGCTGGAGTCTTCCTCTCCCAACTCCATCCTGACGCACTCCATCCCCTTAACCCAGCCTTTGTCATCGCTGAGAATGCGGACCGGGTTTGCAAGGAGATAAAACTCAATCCCTTCTTCCTCAGCATTTTCAATCTCTTCAAGCCTCGCAGGCATTTCCGCCCTTGAACGCCTGTACACAACTGTCACTTTTTCTGCGCCCAGCCGCAGTGCGGTCCTGGCTGAATCCATGGCGACATTCCCTCCGCCTACAACTGCAACACGCTTCCCTACCCAAACCGGGGTATCATAATCAGGAAACCTGTAGGCTTTCATCAGGTTCACTCTGGTCAGGAACTCATTTGCCGAATATACGCCGTTCAGGTTCTCCCCGGGTATTCCCAGGAAATATGGCAATCCTGCACCTGTCCCCAGAAATATCGCATCAAACCCTTCCTGGAAAAGCTCATCCACTGTAACTGTTGCACCTACAAGCACATTCAGGCGTATTTCTACGCCTTGACTCTTGATGTATTCCACCTCCTCATCCACAATAGCTTTAGGCAAACGAAACTCAGGTATACCGTATCTAAGCACGCCACCTGTGTCGTGCAAAGATTCAAATAAAACAACTTTGTATCCAAGCTTCGCAAGCTCAGAGGCACATGTTAAACCTGCCGGGCCTGAGCCGACGACTGCAACTCTTCCGGAAGACCCATCAGAACGCTGGGCATCAGAAAGTGGGTCCCCGTGCATTCTTTCGTAATCAGCACAAAAACGCTCAAGAGCCCCTATTGCCACAGGCTCGCCCCTCTTACCCAGAGTGCACACTGCCTCACACTGGGTTTCCTGGGGACACACACGGCCGCACATAGCAGGCAGACTGTTTTTCTCTTTAATCTTTCTTGCCGCTCCGAGGAAGTCTCCTTTAGCAATAAGGTCTATAAACTCAGGAATATCTACACCGACAGGGCACCCGGAGACGCAAGGCTTTTTCGGACATTGAATGCAGCGATTAGCTTCAGCCACTGCCAGCTCTTCTGTGTAACCTAATGCTACCTCTTGGAAGTTCTTAGAACGGACATCAGGTTGTTGTTTCGGCATTTCTTGTCTTGGTTGTCTTACTTTTGATGACATTTGCATCCCCCCACGCCGGCCAGATATCGCTCCAAGGCAAGTTTCTCCTCTGCCAAGAATCGGTTTTGTCGTGCTATCAATTCATCAAAATCCACTTTATGACCGTCAAACGCAGGACCTTCAACACATGAAAACTTAACTTCTCCATCTACTGTCACGCGGCATGAACCGCACATCCCTGTGCCGTCTACCATAATCGCATTCAAACTGACAACAGTCTTAACTCCGAACCTTTCAGTAACTCTTGCAGCTGCACGCATCATTGGAAGAGGACCTATGGCTATTACCTCATCAGGACGCAGCCCGTCTTCCAGCAATTTGCAGAGAATCTCAGTTACAAAACCTTTATGTCCGAAGCTCCCGTCATCTGTGCTGTAGTAGACCTCATCACTGACTTTTTCCATCCTGTCCTTAAATATCAACATATCTTTTGTCTGTGCACCGATAAGCGATATGACCCTGGTTCCCAGCAGGTGGTAGGCTTTTGCCTCAGGATACATGGGAGCAACCCCCACTCCCCCTGCAACACACACGACACAATCCAGCTTTTCGATGTCTCTTGCGGTTCCGAGAGGGCCGACTATATCTAAAATGGAATCACCTTCCGAAAGCATCCCCAGCTCTGTCGTGCTCTTCCCGACCTCCTGAAATACCAAAGTCAGCAAGCCAGTATCCCGGTCGCTGTCTGCTATTGTCAGCGGTATCCGTTCTCCTTTTTCATGCATCCTTAAGATGACGAACTGCCCTGGGCGTGCATGCGTACATATTTCAGGGGCATAAACTTGAATCAGCTTGATCTTAGGCGCTAACATTTCTTTCTTGAGAATTCTATACATATTATTCCTCCTTGCCCATAACCTGACATGAGTTACGTCCCAAAATCCGGAGAATGTATCCTGGTGCAATTGTTAGTACGCCTACAATAACCACGATGTATATTCGATACGACTTTAACTAATCCTTCCCACAGTCTAAAGGTAATAAGCTAAGTGCATCAGGTCGATGCTAAGATCTGTATTATGAATCCTTATGCCTTCAGGGGCTTTCAAGTGGACAGGTGCAAAGTTAAGAACTGCCTCGATTCCTGCAACAGCACACTCGTTCATCACGGCTTGAGCAGCCTCAGCAGGAACAGCTATGACAACCATTCTGAATTTGAGCTCTCGAGCCTTCTCGCGGAAGCTGTCTATGTGATGTACCTCTATACCGCCGATAACTTCACCTAACACCCCGGGATCGGTGTCAAAGAGGGCAACTAATCTAAGATGGTAATCCCTTGCCGCGCTGTACCTTTGCGTTATATACCTGGCAATCGCATGGCCCAGACTCCCGACACCGATAATTGCAACCCTTATTTCTTTGTCTAAATTAAGGATCTTCTTGAGTTTGTCTTGCAGAACATGGATATCATAGCCCAGCCCCTGTTTACCGAAGGCGCCGGCCATACTTAGATCCTTCCTGACCTGGGCAGGAGTCACACCTGACCTTTCACCCAGTTCAAACGAGGAAATCACATTTTCATGGAAGTCCTCGGGAAGGTTCTCGAGAACCCTAAGGTATACGGGGAGGCGCCTGATAACAACGTCTGGTATGTTCTTTTGCTCCACTCTGCTCCCCTCCACATACGAATAGCTTCAGTTTTGAAAAGGCTTGGAAAGCTCTCAAACGTTGTTATAAAGCGGCGCACCAGCGCCGCTCTATAACACGATTCATCTGTCTTTCCGCTTAAGGCAGGATAGGCGCCACCTAGACTCCGCGATCAACCGCAGGTGTCCTTGGAAACCGGATACTTGCTGCGTTTTGTGTAGTGAGTATGCAAAAGCCGGTGGGACACTTCCCCAAGCGGTTGCATCAAGAATTCTTCATAGAGTTGCTTTATCGCAGGGTTATCATGAGACTTCCTGAGCGGCAGCAGGCGGTCTGCTTCATACAGCGCATTACCGCGAATCCCGCGTATTTCCATATTAGTCGGTATGGGTTGGCCTCCTCCGCCAACACAACCGCCTGGACATGCCATTATCTCAATGAAGTGGTATTCCCTCTCCTTGTCTCTCACCATTTCCAAGATCCTCTTGCTGTTGGCGAGACCGTGGGCGATCCCCACCCTGACTTTCATATTGCCAAGCATTACCTCTGCCTCTTTTATCCCTTCAAGGCCTCTGACTTCATGAAAGTCGATACTGGGCAGGTCCAGGCCTGTTGCCACTTCATATACCGTCCTCAATGCAGCCTCCATAACCCCGCCGGTAGCACCGAAAATCGCAGCTGCGCCGGTGGAAATGCCCATTGGGTCGTCATGCTCCTCATTAGGGAGATTCGCAAAATCAATCCCTGCCTCACGCATCATCCTACCCAGTTCTCTGCTGGTGAGGACGACATCGACATCTTGATAGCCTGAAGAAGCCATCTCAGGGCGCTCCGCTTCAAACTTCTTAGCAGTGCACGGCATAAGGGATACTGAGAATATATCCTTCGGATCTATCCCTGCTTTCTTCGCATAATAGGTCTTCACCAAGGCCCCGAACATTTGCTGCGGCGACTTGCATGTAGAGACATGATCCAAAAGATCCGGGAAGAAATGCTCGCCGAACTTAATCCAGCCGGGGCTGCACGAAGTAATCAGTGGAAGAGGGCCGCCTTCCTTAATTCTTTTCAGAAGCTCATGTCCTTCTTCGATAATCGTCAGGTCAGCAGTGAAGTCTGTATCCATGACCTTGTCAAATCCTAGCCTTCTGAGAGCTGCAACAAGTTTCCCTGTGAAAATCTTACCCGGCGGGAAGCCCAGCTCCTCGCCAATGCTGACCCTTGTAGCAGGTGCAGTCTGGACAACTACGTGTTTGGTAGGATCTGCAAGTGCCCGGTAAACCTTTTCTGTATCATCTCGCTCCGCAATCGCCCCTACAGGACACGCATGTATGCACTGTCCACACAGGGCGCATGCAACATCTGCCAAGTCCCTCTCACATGCAGGCACCACCACTGTGTCCTGGCCTCTCCCCACCGGCCACAACACGGTCGCAGCCTGCACATCCCGGCACATAGCTACGCATCTGCGACATACTATGCATTTGTCAGGTTCGCGTACTATTGACGGAGTCGACTCATCCAGGCGAAGGCCACGTAGTTTATGCTCAAAGCGAACCTCTCTCATCCCTAACCTTTCAGCCAGTGCTTGAAGCTCACAATTCTGATTCCTGACGCATTGGAGGCAGTCAGTGGGGTGATGAGCGAGGATAAGCTCGAGGTTTACTCTCCTTGCCCGTCTGACATCAGGTGTGTTTGTGCGGACTGCCATGTTGTCCCTTACCGGATAGGCACATGCAGGTTGAAGCAGTTTCTCTCCTTCTATCTCTACGACGCAAACACGGCAAACGGCTTGGACTTCCAGGTCAGGATGATGGCACAAAGTGGGGATATCAATGCTCAGCTTCCGAGCGGCCTCAAGAATGGTAGTACCGGCATCTACCTGGACTTTCTGGCCGTCTATCGTTACCACTGCCACCTTCTATCACTCCTTCCGTTATGGAGCAAAGTGAAGTCACAGCCTGCATGTCCCTGTGGGACACAGCCTGTCTTTAATATGAGATTCAAACTCATCCCTGAAATACTTGAGCATAGTCATGATGGGCACAGGGGCAGACTGACCAAGCCCGCAGAGAGCCGTTCTTTGCATGGTATGGCTCAGATCTTCCAAGAGCCTAATGTCTTCTCCGGTTCCGTTACCTTCCGCGAGCTTCTTTACGATATCGTGCAATCTGGCCGTGCCTTCACGGCAGGGAACACATTTCCCACACGATTCGCTTGCAAAGAACCTCATGAAGGATTCTGCGATATCAACTATGCAGTGGCTGTCATCCATTATCAGCAATGCGCCTGATCCAAGGGCGGATCCCATCTCAGGAAGGGTAAAGTAATCCATGGGCACATCAAGCATCTCAGCGGGGAGACACCCTCCGGAAGTCCCTCCGGTCTGCGCCATCTTAAACTTCCTGCCCCCGGGAATCCCTCCTCCTATCTCATAGATAATCTTGCGCAAGGTGATACCCATAGGCACTTCAATGAGGCCTTTGCAGTTGATGTCCCCTGTCATGGTAAAGACCTTAGTGCCCGGACACCTAGATGTGCCGAATCCTCTGAACCAGTCGGACCCGTCAAGTATTATCGGAGGGATATTGGCCAGTGTTTCTACGTTATTCACCACAGTAGGCTTTCCGAGGAAACCATGGGTGCTTGGATACGGGGGCTTGACCCTCGGCTCTCCTCTGCCGCCTTCCATCGACTCAATAAGGGCAGTCTCCTCACCGCACACGTAGGCGCCTGCACCTCTTCGTATCTCTATGTCAAAAGAAAAGCCTGATCCAAGGATGTCCTCACCCAGTAATCCCATGGCTTTTGCCTGCTTAATTCCTTCGTTTATCCGGTCGATGGAAAGGCCGTACTCACCCCTTATGTAGACGAAACCTCGATTGGCTCCCACCGCATACCCGGCAATAGCCATAGCCTCAATTATACTATGGGGATCTCCTTCCAAAATCAGGCGATCCTTAAACGTACCGGGTTCCCCTTCATCTGCATTGCATATGATGAACTTCTCATCAGCATCAGCTTTCGCTGTAAAGTTCCATTTAAGGCCTGTGGGAAACGCAGCTCCTCCTCTGCCCACAAGACCGGACTCCTTGACAACTTCTATGACATCAGAAGGTTCCATCTCAGTCAGACACTTTGCTAAAGCTCTATACCCGTCGGCAGCGATGTACTCTTCGATAGAGGAAGGATCGATAATACCGCAATTTCTAAGGACAATCCGCTCTTGCACTTCAAGATATTGAGGCTCTTCATATCTAGCAATCCCCAGAACCCTGCCTTCGCCTGTAAGGCTCCGTACAATCCTGCCTTTTAGAAGATGCTCCTCAACTATTCTTGGAACGTCAGAGACCTTGACTTTCTCATACAGAGTCCCTTCGGGGTAAACGACAATTACAGGTCCGAGATCACACGGGCCTAAGCAGCCGGTTTCAACTACCCTTACTTCTTCATCAAGACCCAGGCGCTTTAACTCACCTATCAGTGCGTCACGAACTGCTGTGCATCCTTCGAGAACACATGGAGTTCCCCCACATACCAGGACATGTGAACGGTAGAATCGCATCGATCGCCACCTCCTCCCCGGATGTCATCTGTATTTGTCAAGAATAACCGGAATATCATCGGGCGTGAGGTTACCGTACACTTCATCATCGATCATAATCGCCGGTGCAACACCGCATACTCCGAGACAACTGGTGTACTTAAGAGAAAACTTGCCGCAACTTGTAGTCCCACCCATGGGAATCCCGAGCTCCTTTTGGAGAACATCGACTAAAGACTCTGCGCCTAACAGATGGCAAGGGGCATTCTCGCAGACTCTGATTACGTGTTCTCCCAAGGGTTCCACAGAAAGCAGGCTGTAGAAGGTAGCGACACCATACACCTTTGAGAGAGGCACATCAAGGCCCTTAGCAACCTGGATGAGCGCACTTTCAGGAAGGTACCCGCACACCTTCTGAACATCGTTCAAGATAGCAACAAGTTCATACTCACTTCCACCATGCCGCTGAACAATCTCCTTAACGGCCGATTCCAAACTATCCAGGCTCATGGACACGACATCCATTTTAAAGCCCCCTTTTCATGAAAGGCGCTCTTTTCTGTTGTTTAACCTGTTGGAATGACCCACTCGCCGACTACCTGGCCATTTACAACATGGCTGGCCACAATCTGACGCGCTTTTTCCGGAGACACTCTTCCGTACGACACTTTCTCTCTGCCCGGTATCATCACAGCGATGATTGGCTCCTGTTCGCATAGTCCGATACAACCTGTCTGAGTCACAATAACATCCTGAAGATTCCGCCTTGCAAGCTCATCCATAATGGCTGACAGAGTTTCACGGGCGCCTGCCGCAATCCCACACGTCCCCATAGCTACTACAATCTTAGTAGTCTCCGCGCTTTCTCTCAGTCTTGTCATCGCCTTAGCTTGCTTCCTGATCCGTTCAAGGTCTTCAACTGTTTTCACATGCGACACCTCCCACGACTTACCCTTCTTACATCTGGAATTCAAACCCTACGGTCCCACATTCTCTCTAATAGCTTACTACTTTGTGCTAAATTTCACAATCCCTTTTTTCATTTTTCATGATTTATTATAAATATCTATATCCCCTCACCTTCAATCTTGGTCCCTACTCACTATCCTGATAATCTTTGCCCGGTATTGGGAAATGGCAGGCCCCCTGCTGTATTGAGAAATCAACACGTATGAAAGGCCCAGCAATGCGAAACCCAAAACCGCTGAAGCAACAGCTGCAATATCCTGCCTATGGATGTAGGATGCATATAGATTTCCAAGATAAAGGCCTACTAAGAAAAACGCAAGAGGCACGAGGTACATAATCGCAGCTGCCCTCACTACCTGTGAGCCTTCCAACTCAAGCTCAACTTCATCACGTGCCTTTGCGCCTACTGTGTTTGTGGCATGCGCTACAATCTTATCTCTCGATCCAAACCCGCATACTTTGCAGCGGCTGCATTCGTCTCTCCTGAATATCTCAACTTTAGCCACGTTGCCTAGAGTCTCAATCACTCTTCCCCGCTCTTTCATAAGGCCTATAACCTCCGACATCAACAGCGACCGGTTTACGAAGCCTGGACATTCCTGAGCCCTTCCCTGATTATACTGCGTATAACAGGCACTGCAGACGGACTCCAAATAGGTGTATCTCCAAGCATCTCTACTAAAGCGTCAGTGCTGCACACAAATTTGGCATACCCCCGGGTATGCTCGTATCTAAAATTCACATCGGGATTCAGGACCATTAAGAGAGCCATCGTCTCCGCCATATCCCCGAGAGGCGCCCTGTCAATACTGCTCAGCTTAAACTCAGCTATGACCTCGGTCCCTTCCCCGACTGTTGAGCGAACCTCCAAATCCCCTCCTGCCATTCTTGCAGCCTCCTGAAACAGGGGGATTCCAAGGCCAACCCGGCGCGTTTTTCTCGTTGTGACAAAAGGATCTGTAATGCTCTTTAGGATCTCAGGTGGAATCCCTTTGCCGTCATCAGCAATTACGATTGTCAAAACATCGGAAGACTCGTCTTCATCGATTAGGATCTCTATGTTTCGAGCTCCTGATTCTATAGAGTTTTGAGCTATGTCAAGGATATGAAGGGAAAGCTCTCGCACATGATCCCTCCCCGTTTCTCGGGTTCTAACCCACTGTAGTTAACACACAATATCAAGAGGCCTTATACTTCGCCCACCGACAAATGCGAGAGCAAGCAGGAGTTCCTCCCAACTTGCCTCCTCCATCAGGATTTCTGTATATGCCGATATTTCGCTTAACCTGTGAGCATCTGATGACTTGATAACAGGAAGCCCGGCAATAGAAGAAAAACGTTCCTTCGCCGATCCGGAGCTTGTGTTTTTCGATATCTCAACACAACAAGGCAGAAGCGTATCAGGAACAAAACCAAGGTTCCTTATGAGGCTGAATGACGGCCTGTCAATGTGCGCAGGTATAACGAGGCCGCCCAATTCCCTGACCCTTTTCCCCACATAGTCAACGCTCAGAGATGTAGACGCAAGAAGAAAGGTCCGTAATTTACCTGTTACATTGCCATTGGAATCCATCAATAGTTGCTCTCCGAACCTTTTCTCGTCATTCTCAATATCAGGCAAAGCGGAATAGACTTCATCCTGCCACCGGAACAACGTGTCTACACACGGAAAAAATGTCAGGACATGGACATCTTCTACAGTCTGGACCTCAATTCCGCCTATGACGGTTACGCCTTCAGCCGCACCTGCCTCGATAGCTGCCACCACATTCTCTGCGGAATTATGGTCGGAGATACCGATAATGTCCAGTCCTTCGGCTTTTGCAGCCTTGATTATCGCAGGCGGAGTCATCTCATTCTCAGCACAAGGGGAAAGAGCTGTGTGGATGTGGAGATCAGCAAAAAAGAGCTTCACTTAGCCCTCCTCCCCGCATCACGTCTTTACCCTGCCTCTGATACCCATGCTGTACAGCCTGCCTGCCACCTCAAAAGAAGGTTTTGCCGTGGTCAGCAGCGGGATCCCTTCTTCATTGGCCCGAAGAACAGTCTCATCGGCAGGAGCAGCTCCCCCTGCGACAATAATCGCGGAGATCCCGGTAAGGCTTGCAACAGCAATGATATTCTGGTGTACCTGCACAGTAACCCAGACATCTCCAGGCCCTGCGCCTGCCATGACATCGCTCAGGAGATCCGACGAATACCCGAAAGATACCTCATTGTCCAAGCAGCTTTTCCCCGCTACTACTTCACATTCAAGTTCCTTTGCGATATCGCCCACTGTCACCCTACGATCCATACCATCACTCCCAAGGCTTTGAAAAAGCGTCATTATCCTTTAGAGCAGGCGGGCTCTTCTTGGCCATTTCAAAGAGCTGTTCAGCAAGGATTTCGATCTCTTCCCGCAGTTTAAAGACACAGTCAGTGTCAACAGCAAGCCCCTGGACGATATCCTCAGCAAGTGCACGGCAATGGGGGCTGCCGCACGAACCGCAGTCAAGCCCTGGCAGCTCGTTTACTACCTTCTCTATCATCTCTGCTTTGCTGATAGCCCGAGATACATCTTGGTCAAGCCTGAACGCAGGCACTGCTACGATCTGGGGTTTAATAGCAAACTCATCAAAACGTCTCAGAAGGTTAAGATCTATGTCAAGCTCTTCAAAGAGATTAGGAGGCGTCTCCAATCTGGCAACTAAGGCTTCCAGGTTCATTCTGCCTATGAACGGGTTAAGTACGGTCAGAGCCCCACCGACACATCCTCCTGTACAGGCCTGAGCTTCCACAAATCTTATGTCAGAAAGCTTGCCCATTTCCAGCTGCTCGAGGACGTCTATGACATTATGTATTCCATCCACCACGAGGCTCTTCCCTATTCCCGCTGCAATACGCTCGCCCCCTGTGCGCCCCCAACCTGCTCCGGCAGATGATGCCTTGGGTTTAGGATAAGGAGGTATGACTTCAGGCAGCCTTTTTGCAACCTCTCCATAGACATCAGAGATGGATATAGCTCCGTCTACAGCAAAACTGCCAAGGTTATTCGCTTCTCTGACCCATGTGACCTTGGCAGGGCACGGAGTGATGAAGAAAGCCCCGATCTTACCTTCACAGATTCCAAGCTCCCTGCTTTTCGCCTCTTTCGCCAGCTTCCCTGAGCACGCCATAGGTGAATCCACAGGAATCAAGGAGTCGATTAATGCAGGGAAGCGAACCTGAATCAGCCTAACAACAGCGGGGCACGCAGCTGAGATCATTGGCCCCTTTCTCTTATTCCTCCTGAGGTACTCTACAGTCAGGAAGGTGGATATGTCTGCACCGTAAGCAACTTCAAAAACATCGTCAAATCCCATATCTATGAGTGCAGCCAATACTGTTGCGGGGTCAACATCGGGGCCGAATTGAGAGTACAAGGCAGGAGCGGGTAGAGCGATGGCATACTCGTAATCTTTCAGTCTTGACAAAGGGTCAGTAATGGCTGTTTTCGCATAGTTGTCACATGTCCTGATACACTCACCGCAATCTGTACATCGTTCTGCGTTGATCCTGGCTTTACCTGCTCTCACCCGGATAGCTTCTGTAGGACAGTTCTTAATGCACCTGGTGCATCCGCGGCACTTTTCCTCAATGAGCAAAACTGAGTGGAATAACTGCCCCATGATCAACTTCCTTCTTTCGTCGGTAAGTTTATCACTGCTCGGATACTCGTCCCGCAACCTACTTCTGACTCTATCACGAGGTTGTCTGAATACCGTTTCATGTTAGGAAGGCCTAATCCTGCTCCGAATCCCATCTCCTTAATATCTTCTGGAGCTGTTGAGTACCCTACTTGCATTGCCAGATCGATGTCAGCAATGCCGGGGCCCTGGTCATAAGCAAAAACATTGATCCTTTCAGGCAATATGTCCACGCCCACCTTACCTGAAAAAGCGTGTATCACGATATTCATCTCCGCCTCATACGCAACTATGCCTACACGCCGGGCGGTTTCTGCATCTATACCTATCTGACGAAGAGTCCGCTTAATCTTTTGTGCTGCTCCTCCCGCAGCTTGGAAATCCCGGCCTGCAACCGGGAACTCAAGGCGCATCCTCCGATCCTCCCACAGCACGAGGCCAATGCCTCCACCCGGGCAAGCCTGCAGCAAACAGCAAGCCTGCTGACTCATACAACGGATAGTGCGTGCACATAATCGGAATGCCTAATTCTTCACTTAATTCAATGATGTCAGGTGTAGGCCTCTTACCGCGGACAAATACGACACCGGAAAGATCCACCATCTCGGCTGCACGGATGATCTGGGGAGATACCAATCCTGTAAGGACAATCATCTTCTCTTTCGTAAATGCCAACATATCACTTATTAGATCGCACCCGCAAGCAGCTTCCACTGTACAGTTAAGCTTGTCCTCGCACGTGAGGACTTCCGCCTCAAGGATTCTGGCAATATCCTTAAGCTGCACCTGGTTTCCACCCTCCATCTCGAAGCATAATCCGTCACTGGATGACTACAGAATATCCTTCAGCCTCCAATTGCTCTTTCAAGGCATCTGCGTTGGCTTTATTCTGAAATGCGCCTACTTGAATCCTATGCGGCGCACCGGGTGTAATGTAAATAGGATATCCTGCTTCTTCAAGGACACGGGCGACTTTCTCTGCCTCGCTTCTGTCATAAAACTCTCCCACTTGGACTTTGTACAGGACAGATCCTGATGCGACTCCGGTTATCCCCGGCTGGGTCTGGGTACCGGCAGCCGGCTCTTGGGGCTTGGTTTGAGCCGGTACTTGCTCCGCCCCGGTAGCGATGGAGGATGCCGGCGTCTCGTCCTTTTGCGTGCTGTCACTACTTGCTATTCGCTGTTGGGTTGTCAGGGCTTGACTGGATCGAGGTGTCTGTAAAGATGATGCATAATAGCTTAAAACATATTTACCGATTAGGACACCGAGTCCTACCATGGCTGCCAGCGTCACAATCCATACCATTATGAGCCATATAGACTGCTCTCTGGATCTGGTTTTTCCATCGGGCATCCTGCACTCCTCCTTAGCGCCGTCTATCTAGTAATATTACCTCACATAACAAGACTTTCCTTCTAAGCTATTAAGAGATCCGCTCCCACGGAGGACGCATATGGAGGTCAAGTTCAAGCAGCCTGGTTTTGAGGGAGTCTTCGACTTTTCCGGCCAAATCCCTGCCGGCACACGCAAAGACCAAGGGAAGGTCTAATTCTATACCGAGAGACTCTGAAATATCTATTCCTCTCAGAATATCGTCAGGTGTCGTATCCTTACCCAAGTGGGTATTGCTGACGAGTCCTGTCACAGAAAGGCCTGATGCCCTCTCAATCGATTCAAGCATCTTTAAAGCACCTGCTGCATCCCGGGTAAACGGACGATTTGCATTTATCACGAAATACATGTCATAACCTGCAGCCTCAAATTGCCGCCTGAACCCGGAGAGAACCTTAGCACCTACCGGGTCTCCTCCTGCATCAATCACTACGTGAAGTGTGGGATCTTGAAAAGCGCCAAGTACAGCAGGAGAGATCGCCGGAAGATCTGCTGCTTCAAGGCCGGGATTGGACGAGATGACGCTTATCCCAAGGCTTTCCATGCCTGACTGTGCTTCACGGGACCTAAAATACGGATTTACAATATCAAAGTCGACGATTGCAACTCTTTTGCCTTCGTCACGTAAGCGTTCTGCAAAATTCAAAGAGATCTCAGTCTTTCCGGATCCGAAAGCGCCCACAAATATCACTAATCTCTTGCTCATAGGCAGTTCTCCGGCTGTTTGCAGGAGATGCCTGCGGACATTGCCTACAAGGTAAATAGAGCCTGAAACCACCAATGCACCGGCACATGCTGTTTCTTGCAGCCCTTTCTCTACAGCCTCTATAGGATTGGGGATAGCTTCCGCCTGCATTCCGAGCTTCTCAGCAAGGGTCTGCAGCTCGGATGGATCTACCATGCCGGATCTTGATGATGTGGCTTGAGTTGCAATGAAAGTGTGGGCAAACGTTGAGATCTCTTGGACCATCTCCCCGGCGGGTTTATCCCGGGATATGCCCACCACTGATGTAACAGGCCGGTTACCGACTATCTCGGGAATTGCTTCCCGAAGTCTCTTTACGCCTGCCGGATTATGGGCGCCGTCTACCAGAACCAGCGGCCTGCGCTGCAGAACCTCCAGCCTCCCCGGCCATGATGCAAGCTTAAGCCCGGTTCTAAGTTGTGCCTCTCTTATATCCACTCCAAGCTCCCGTAAGGCCTCTACGATGCCTACCGCAACTGCTGCATTGTCAACCTGGTGCGCTCCTATTAAGGGGATCTCCAGGGAATCATAGATGCGATCTTTGACCCTGACTGAAAAGACCTGCCCCTCAATGGACCCCGACTTTCTGTGCACCTCTATGTCGCTGCCAAACAGGGTAAGAGGGGCAGACTTCAACCCTGCCTCCTCTTCTATCACTCGGAGCGCGGAAGGGTGCTGGCGCCCTACGACAACCGGAACCCCTTGCTTTATGATTCCCGCCTTTTCCCTTGCGATCTCCTCCAGCGTATTCCCGAGTATGCTCGTATGTTCCAGGCTGATGGATGTAATGGCTGATACCTTCGGCAGCACGATATTAGTAGAATCCAACCTGCCTCCCAGCCCTACTTCGACTACGGCGAAATCCACGTTCATTGAGGCAAAATACAAAAAAGCAAGGGCAGTCCCTATTTCAAACTCAGTCGGAGGGCCAAGTTCAGGATCGTTTGCGATCCTTTGAAAAACCGGCTTTAATTCTGTCATCAACTCGGCAAATCTCGCCCTGGGAATCGGCCTCCCCCCAATCCGAATCCTCTCAGTGTAGGAAAAAAGATGGGGAGAGGTAAACAGGCCGACACGAAAACCTGCGCTTCGGAGAACGGAATCAACCATTGCACATACTGAACCTTTTCCGTTGGTGCCTGCCACATGCACCACGTGAAACTTCCGTTCAGGGCTGCCGAGCTCCTCGGACAAGGCAAGGTTCCGCTCAAGGCCTATATTGATCCCGAATTTACCGAGTTCCCGAAGAAAGGCTATGGCCTCTTCATAATCCATAACTTGAACTGTCACTCCTTCAATTCTTTCAGCCGCTTTTGTAGCCTCTCCTCTTTCGCCAGGTACTCACTGAGTTTCTCTCGTTCCTTCTCAACAACTTCTTCCCTGGCCTTTTCCAAGAACCCCTTGTTGCTTAGTTTCTCTTGAGACCTGGTAATGGCTGCTAGCGTGGCATCTAAGCCTTTCTCCAGCTTCCGGATTTCAACATCAAGATCAATTACCCCTTTAAGCGGCACATATATTTCAGCGCCGGGTATGATCTGTGAAGCAGCTTTCTCAGGTTTAATGTCTAGATGCTCCTTAATCACCATGCTGCTTAGGCCGGAAAGCGTACCTATCGTTTCGCTGTTTTCCTCCAACACAGAAGATGCAGCCCTGTCCGCCACAATAACAGCTTCGATTTTCCTCTGAGGAGGCACATTCATCTCTGACCTTATATTCCTGATAGCTCTCACTGTATCCATGACAATACCCATGGCCGCCTCAGCCTCAGGATCTTCCAGACTGTCATCAAATCGCGGCCAGTCGGCAACTACAACGCTTCCGGAGGTTTCCGGCAGTAATCTCCATATCCGCTCAGTGATGAAAGGTATAAACGGATGGAGAAGCTTAACAGTCTTCTTCAAGGTCTCCCATAAGACATACTGTGCACATCTTCTGGCCTTTTCATTGTCAGAATACAGCCTTGACTTTGCGATCTCAATGTACCAATCGCAGAATTCGTCCCATGTGAAATTGTACAGAGTCCGGGCAGCTTCGCCGATTTCGTACTCCTTCAAGTAGTCTGAGACTTCTTTTGCGATCTTGTTGGCCCTGCTCCTTATCCACCTGTCAGCCAATGTCAGGTCAGCTTCTATCTCACGGGCTAAGAGTTCCACATCTCCTGTTGAATCAAGGCTGAAACCGTCAAGGTTCATAATGACGAATCTTGAAGCATTCCACAGCTTGTTTCCGAAATTTCTGCTTGCTTCCAGCCTCTCATCTCTGAACCTTATGTCATTTCCCGGAGTGTTACCCATAATAAGAGTGAACCTGAGCACGTCTGCACCGTATTTGTCGATGACCTCCAGAGGATCCACTCCCGTGCCAAGGGATTTGCTCATCTTCTCACCGCTGGATGCTCTCACCAATCCGTGAATCAAGACGTCATGGAACGGCACATCGTTCATGAACTCAAGACCCATCACTATCATCCTGGCTACCCAAAAGAAAATGATGTCATATCCTGTGACCAGAACTGAGGTAGGGTAGAAATGCTTAAGGTCAGGCGTTTCCTCAGGCCACCCCATTGTAGAGAATGGCCACAGGGCAGAAGAGAACCATGTGTCCAAAACATCAGGATCCTGAGTCAAATCCTCGGAACCACATTTTGTGCATTTGTTAGGAGTGTCCACTTGAGCAATTACCTCGTTACATTCATTGCAGTACCAGACCGGAATCCTGTGTCCCCACCAGAGCTGCCTTGATATGCACCAATCATGGACATTTTCCATCCAGTTCAGATACACCTTGCGGAATCTCTCAGGCACAAACCTTACCTTGCCTTCTTCAACGGCTTTGATGGCAGGCTCTGCAAGGGGTTTCATTCTCACGAACCATTGTTCAGAAACCAAAGGTTCAACTGATGTATGGCACCTCTGGCAGTGTCCGACAGAGTGAGCGTGCTCTTCTATTTTGACCAAGTATCCTAAGGCTTCCAGCTCAGCCACTAGTTCTTTGCGGCATTCATACCTGTCAAGCCCCTGATACTTACCTGCCTCCTCAGTCATTCTGCCGCTTTCGTCGATGACTTTAACTGAAGGCAGAGAATGCCTGACTCCAATCTCAAAGTCGTTGGGGTCATGGGCAGGAGTCACTTTAACAGCCCCTGTCCCGAACTCAGGGTCTGCCCATTCATCTGCAATAACCGGTATTTCCCTGTTCATTACAGGGAGGATCACGTTCTTGCCGATAATGTCCTTGTATCTGGGATCATCAGGGTTTACCGCAACTGCAGTGTCGCCCAGCATCGTCTCAGGGCGTGTTGTCGCAATCTGTATATAACCTTCGCCGTCTGCGAAAGGATAGTTGATGTAATACAAGGCCCCTTCTGTCTCTTCATGTTCGACTTCGAGATCAGACAAAGACGTATGGCACCTGGGACACCAATTCACAATGTAGGCCCCTTTGTATATCAGCCCTTTCTCATAAAGGCTTACAAACACCCGGCGGACTGCTTTAGAAAGGCCTTCATCCATGGTAAACCTTTCCCTTTCCCAATCACAGGACGCACCGAGCCTTTGGAGTTGTTTCCGTATAGTCCCGCCGTACTTGTTCTTCCATTCCCAGACACGCTCCACGAATTTCTCCCTTCCCAGGTCATGTCTGGTCAAACCCTCTTTGGCAAGGGCGGCTTCCACCTTAACTTGCGTGGCAATGCCTGCATGGTCTGTTCCGGGAATCCACACAGTGTTGTGCCCTAGCATTCTGTGCCACCTTATCAGGATATCCTGAAGCGTGTTGTCCAGGGCATGCCCTATATGCAGCTCCCCTGTAATGTTCGGCGGGGGAATCACTATGCAAAAAGGCTCGCTTCCGGGTTGGACTTCTTGATGGAAAAGTCCGTCCTCCAGCCATCTTTCATAGATCTTGCTTTCGAACTCGAGGGGATTATAAACAGTAGGCAGGTGGCTTTCATTCTTTGTTTTCATCTTCTTTTCATCTGCCATAGCTCCTTGCCTTCCTCCTTTCGTTCACCTGTTCGTTTAGAAATTATTAAGGCTCCTTCGCCCCAAGGGCGAAAGGAGCCATCTTCCGCGGTACCACCTTGTTTTTTGCAGGTCAGCACAAAACCATCAGAATTGACACTGCAAACTCTCTTTCGGCTGTAACGGGCCTTACCCGTTAACATCTACTGGAGATGCAATCTAAACCAAACTCGTTCGATGCCAATTCTCAGAAGCGACCTTCGGAGTGTGCTTGTCCCGGCAGGCTCTCACCACATTACGGCCTCCCTCTCTTAGGGCAGCGCCACCCTACTCCTCTTCATCATCGAATTTAATGTGATAGGATATTCAGTTGCCCATATGATATCTTAGCCAAAGCATTGCGTCAACACTACATGGATTTTTCCTATTTCATCTGGGCTACGATATCTTTATACATCTTAAGACGGGCAGCCAAACCTTCAAGGCCTCCCATTTTCTCCTCCTTGAGGACCTGAGATACTCCGTGAAGCTCGACCTTTTTAACCTTGGCATGCTGCCGCTCCAGATGTTTATTTAGCATGACCTCTACTCCAAACCCTGACTCTTCAATACCCGAGAGGTCCTTGAGAAACTCAGCCTTTACTGCACGCTGTCCCGAAAGCCCGGGAGTCACCTTTTGAGCAAAATCCGTTGTGACCCTTCCTCCTTCGAACACTCCCAAAGTCGCATCAGCTTCTCCGTCCACAACAGGACGGATTAGACTGTCTACGTGCCTCGGGGTGAGGCCTATCAGATCCGCATCGATGAACACGTAGACTTCAGCATCTGTAGAACTCACACCTGCCTTCATGGCAGCTCCTTTTCCTCGATTGTACGGTAGCTCTACAACGCGTACTCCCTCCGAACGTGCAACTTCCGCTGTATCATCTGTAGAACCGTCACTTACCACTATAATCTCTGAAGGCAAACTTGCTCTCTTTGCAGCTGAGATTACTCTCTGTACTCTACCGCCTTCGTTGTAAGCAGGTATTATTACAGACACCTTCACTTCTACCCATCTCCTCAGAAAGCTTCAAACAATCTTCTAACCTGATTTTCTCCTTCCCGATCTTTATAACTTCTTCCACCAACTTCTCTACAATCTCTCCGGCACCAACGCGGCCCAGTGGATTGCCCCCGGCAAAGATCAACCCTGATTTCTCACCCAGAGCTACACCGACATCTGCTTCTCTTGCCTCTCCCGGGCCGTTAACCTCACATCCCATTACAGCAACTTTGACCGGATATTTCAAACCCGCTAGTCTATCTTCTACATCCTTTAGAATATTCATCAGGTCGCCACGGCAGCGCCCGCAAGTGGGACATGATATTATTTCTACACTGTCTACCCGGATTCCTACGCTTTTTAGTATTTCTATGCCTACTCGCACTTCTTCCTCAGGTTCCGAAGTAAGTGATACACGGATTGTATCGCCTATGCCTTCCATAAGCAGTGTCCCAATGGCAATGGAAGACTTAACTGTTCCTGGCCTTACCCCACCGGCTTCAGTTACACCAAGGTGCAACGGGAAATCGCAAAGATTTGCCAAAGCCCGGTAGGCTTCTATCGTAGTCAGTACATCTGATGCTTTCAGCGACACAACTATGTCCTCGAAGCCTTCATCTTCAAGCTGCGATATGCTCCTTTTTGCGCTCTCAACCAAAGCCTCACAGGTCGGCCCTGCATATTTTGAAAGAAGGTCCCTGGGAATCGAGCCTGAATTCGCCCCGACTCTTATGGGAATCCCCCGCGCCTTAGCGGCTTTGGCCACTTTGCCCAGTCTTTCCCTGCCGCCGATGTTCCCCGGATTTATCCTCAATTTGTCAACACCTGCATTAATGGAAGCAAGTGCAAGCCTGTAATCAAAATGGATGTCTGCAACAATAGGCAGAGGAGACCTTTTCTTGATCTCCTCCAGAGCAACAGCTGCTTCCATATCAGGAACAGCGCACCTTACTATATCGCAGCCTGCATCTTTGAGACTCCTTATCTGAGAAAGAGTTGCTTCCACATCCCTGGTATCGGTTTTTGTCATTGACTGGACGGAGATACGGGCATCTCCCCCTATCCCCACCGGGCCTACCAGAACCTGCCTTGTTCTACGTCTCAGAATACTCACAAAGACACGCTCCTCCACTTTCAACCGCCAAGCACTCCAAGCCTGGTAATGTCAGAGAAAGTGGCATAGACTATAATGAACCCAAGAATAGCCAAGCCGACCATCCTGGCAAAGGCCTCTTGTTCTACGCTAAGAGGCTTCCTGCGTATGGCTTCTAGCAGAAGGAGGACAATCCACCCTCCGTCAAGGACAGGTATGGGAAGAAGGTTCAAAAGCCCAAGGTTAACATTTAGTAAGCCTGCGAGGTACAGCACGTTGATAAAACCTAGCTTTGCAGTCTGTCCCACTGCCTGGACTATACCTATAGGCCCTGCCACATCAGGCTTCATCTTTCCTGTTATCATTCTCCAGATCGTGGTAATGAGACTCTTTGAGATGGTCTTTGTGAAGGTTACGCCGTAGCTTACAGATTCAAGAACACCCCTCCGTGTCCAGATCTCTGAAAGCAAAACACCTATGACTCCACCATGTCCTGTGTCATCTCTCTCCGGAGTCACTCTACGCTCAATTATCTCCCCGTCCCGCTCAATTACAAAGGTCAATTGCTCGCCCGGGTGCTGCCAGATCTTCTCCTTCACATCTGCAATAGAAAGAGTTCTGGTGCCGCTTATTGAGATGATCCTGTCCCCTTCCATTATGCCTGCACGTGAGGCAGGTGTATCATGGTATACCTCTCCGATAACAGCAGAAGGCACCCCCACTGATACGAAGACTATGGCAAAAAGGATGAAAGCAACAACGAAATTCATGAAGGGGCCTGCCAGGATAGTGAGAACTCTGAGATAAATAGGTTTTGACCTGAAACTCCTGGGATCCTCATCGTCAACATCATCGTCAGGATCAATAGGCTCATCCAGCCCTGCAAACTTGACAAACGCCCCAACAGGGAGAAGTCTCAGGGAGTATACAGTCTCCCCGCGCTTAAACCTGTAGATGCCGGGACCGAACCCCAAGCTGAATTCATATACGCGTACACCTGCAGCTTTACCTACAATGAAATGTCCGAATTCATGGGAAAAAGCGAAAGTGAGAAACACAAACGCAAATGCAATTATCATCAAAAGTGCAGAACCGAGCACCAAATCATCTCCCTACTATGCCGGCATGTCTCACAATGTGCTCCCTCGCCCAAGCGTCAGCAGCAAGCACCTGCTCCAGGGACGAGGCTTCCAGCACCTCGTGGTTTTGCATTGTTTCCTCAACAAGCCGCGCAATATCACCGAATCCAATGTATTCTCCTAAGAACAACCTTACCGCCTCTTCATTAGCGGCATTCATGACACAAGGGAGTGTGCCTCCTACCCGCAAGGCCTCGTACCCCAAACGAAGCGCCGGGAACCTTTCTAAGTCAGGCTCCTCAAACGTAAGAGACCCCACTTCAATGAGGTCAAGCTTATCGCAGTGCCCTTCAACCCGATGGGGATAACAAAGAGCGTACTGAATCGCAAGCCTCATGTCCTGTGAACCGAGCTGAGCCAGTATGGATCCGTCAACAAACTCCACCATGGAGTGGACGACACTTTGCCTGTGGATGACTGCACTGATCTTTCCTGGACTGACTCCGAAAAGCCATCTCGCTTCTATCAGTTCAAGGGATTTATTCATCAGAGTTGCTGAGTCTATCGTGACTTTAGGGCCCATGGACCATGTGGGATGACGAAGAGCCTCCTTCGGTGTGACAGTCTCCATCTCTTCCTTGCTGAGCCTTAGAAAAGGCCCGCCTGATGCGGTGAGGATCAGTCTTTTCACTCCGGCTATATCGTTCCCTTGGAGGCATTGAAATATGGCAGAATGTTCACTGTCAATAGGAAGAACCTTCACACCGCGGCCGGATGCCGCATCCATCACTATTTGCCCTGCTGACACCAGAGCTTCTTTCGTTGCCAAGGCGATGGTTTTTCCGCTCTCTATCGCTTTAAGCGTCGGAATAAGCCCTTCCATCCCCACAATGGAACATACTGCCAGGTCTGCATCTTCATATGATGCAACTTCGGACGCTGCATCTTTCCCGGATACGATCTCAATCCGTAGATCGCTGACCCTATCTTTGAACGCCAAAGCTGCATCAGAATCAGCTATTCCCACAATGCGGGGGCAAAATGCCCTTACCTGGCCTTCCAAAACATCAATGTTCCTGCCGGCTGCAAGGCCTACTACTTCAATATCGTCTTGATGCCACTTACATACTTCAAGTGTTTGTGTTCCAATAGAACCTGTAGACCCTAAAACTACAATGGAACGAGCCAATAGGTTCCCTCCTATTCCCTGGGCCATGAAGGCAATATCCCTACTGCAACCGTTACTTTCAGCAAAACTGCAATAAGCGGTCCTACAATCATTCCATAGGTGCCCAGCAGCCTGTATCCAAGGTACATGGAAACAAGCACCGCAATAGGATGGATACCTAAGTTGCTCCCTAGCACCTTAGGCTCCATGCCTTTTCTGACGAAGAACTGCACCGCCATGAGAGCCATAATCACTATAGCCCGGTAAAACTGTCTTACTGCAAGATAAAAGAGGATCATAGGTACATACAAAAATCCGGGTCCGATCAATGGAATTAAATCGAGAATACCTGCTATGATCCCCAGTATCCAAGCGTACTTGATCCCTGCAATCCGGAAACCGATTATGCTGACCACAACTGTTATGCTGATCAGAATGAGATAAGCTCTGATAAATCCAAGTAATGCTGAGATCATCCCTGCCCTTGCTTCTTCTGCTCTCTCACGCCATCTCAGAGGTGCAAGACTTGCCATGTGCTCTGAAAGCTCTTTCTTATCGCGGCTTATGAAAAACGCAGCGAAGAAGCTGACGATAACATTGATGCTGAGTCGAGGAAGGCCCATGACAACGCTTGTAACACTCAGAAGCACCCCTTCAGCACTGGCATACAGTCGAGACTGAATTCTCCTTGCTGTCTCCATAACCGAATACGGAAGATCTTCAGTCACACTTCCTATGTATGAAATGATCCTGTCAATAATCTCTTGAGAGTTCATGTAGTAAAGCGGCAAAGATCGATACAGGTCCTGCACTTCAGCTACTATTCTGATAACCAACAGAGCAATGATGACTGACAGCAAGACAAACACAATTATCAGGCTTACGGAAGCACTTACCCCTCTCGTCAAACGAGACCGCTTTGTCAATAGTTCCACGACAGGATCAATGATTGCTGCCAACAGAAGAGCAGCCATAAAAGGAGTAAAAAGCGGCAGCACAAATCTGGCCGCAATATAGCAGGCGGTAAGAACCGCACCCCATATGAGGAAATATCTCCATTCCTCAGAAAGTCTTTGCATGGCGTCTACCTCGGAAAAGCGCAAAAGCGCAGATTAGTCAGGACAAGAAGAGTCGTACATAATAGTACACTAACGGGATGGAAAGAAGCAAGCTGTCAAGTCTGTCCAAAACTCCACCATGGCCCGGCATAAAGACACCTGAATCTTTAACCTCTGCACTTCGCTTAAATGCTGATTCAGCCAAGTCGCCCATTTGTCCCGAAACCGAAGTTATGACAGCCAGGATAAGACTGTGGCCAAAACCAAGGTGCGGCCACCACATGAGGAGAGAACCCAGCCACCTTACAATGACACCTGCTGCCACGCCGCAAGCTAAGCCTATAATCGCTCCTTCGCAAGTCTTATTCGGGCTGAGTTTAGGTGCCAGCTTTCGCTTGCCAAAGGCCTTGCCGCCGAAATATGCTCCTGTGTCTGTGGCCCATACAGTAAGTATGGCAACCAGAAGATAGCCAAAGCCTGCCCCGTTTTCGCCGGTATGCCGCAACATCACAGCGCTGGCCATAGGCAGGCCGATATAGACAGATCCCAGCAAGGTAATGGCAGAATTGGCAATAGATTTTTGGCCTCCCAAGGTGAGTGTCTGAAACACGAGGCTGAGGACGACCAAAAGAGCTACAACAAAGCCTATGCTCTGATGCATTCCCAGATAACCGAAGGTGACAAAAGCGACTATGCCTAAGATCCCTACGTAGTTCGCAGGGCTGTAACCTGATAATTGAGCCAGACTGTAGAACTCTCTTGCAGCCAGTATTCCGAATACAAGCAAAGCAGCGGCAAGATAGGCTCTACCTAGAATAATGACCAAGAGTGCAATGGGTATTGCAATGAGTGCACTTAAAACTCTCTGGTTCAAATCAGAATCCTCCTATCAAACTGATCCGTGGCAGCCTACACGCTCCCGAATCTTCGATCCCTCTGCTGATACTCTGATATTGCCATAAGCAAATCCTGTCGAGAAAAGTCCGGCCAGAGAACAGGTGTGACCACCAGCTCAGCATAGGCGGATTGCCAGATGAGAAAGTTGGATATCCTCTTCTCCCCGCCTGTGCGGATTATTAGATCAGGATCAGGGACACCGGAGGTGTCAAGATGAGAACTTATATCTTCCTCACCAATATCATCAGGGGAAATCTCACCTAGAGCCGCCTTTTTCGCCAGTCGTTGAAAAGCCCTCTTAATCTCGTCGCGGCCGCCGTAGTCTATGGCAAGATTCACCGATATCCTGCTATTTGTTCTTGTTCTCTCTTCAACATTCATTATTGCACGAAGCACATTATGGGGCAACCTGTCACGACGTCCAATAATCCTTATCTTTGCCCCGTAATTAACCAAGTCGTCAAATCTCTTCTCAAACATATCAACGAGAAGGTTCATAAGCCCGTCGACTTCGTCCTTGGGCCTCCTCCAGTTTTCAGTGGAGAATACATAAAGCGTTATGTGTTTTATGCCTACGTCCTGGGCGAACTTGACGATCTCCTCGGCTTTTCTACCGCCTGCTGCATGGCCTGACAGCCGTGGAAGGCCTCTCCTCTTAGCCCACCTTCCGTTTCCGTCCATGATTATCCCTACATGCACAGGCAGCTTACCCTGGGAGACCTTTTCTTTCAGGGAGTCTACGTCGTCCGCCATGTCACCGACATGCTGTTCTCCAGGTGCACCTGCACGTTGTTTCAGGAGTCGTCTTATGCCTGAAAGCAATCGTGAAAAGACGTTCCTTTCCACCTCTGTAGCGTAAACCTCCTCAGTCTAATTGATATGTCAAGCAAATATCGCCTATATAAAATCTTTAGGGGAGGTAAACCTCCCCTTTGAAGATCAGGATTCTACTAATTATTCTTCCTCTATGATTGCGCCGTCCGGGCACTCTTCCGCACATATTCCACAGTCTGTGCAGATGTCAGGGTCTATTACGTACTTGTCCTCCCCCTCGCTGATGGCTTCAAACGGGCATACATCAGCACATGTTCCGCACTTAGTGCAATCATCTGTGATGTAATGTGGCAATCCGGCCACCTCCCCTCAAAATTCCGTGATTTCAGCTTCCTTAGCTTCGAGCAAACTGTCGATCTCGGCAATGAATCTATCTGTCAGTTTTTGAATATCTTCCTGTCCATGCCTGAGGTCATCCTCTGTGATCTCTTTGTTTTTCTCTTGTTCACGTAGGATGTCAATGGCTTCACGCCTGATATTGCGTATACGAACCCGCATATCTTCCGCGATCTTTTTCGCCATCTTGACCAACTCGCGGCGTCTGTCTTCAGTAAGGGCAGGAATGGGTATTCTGATTATGGATCCATCGCTCATAGGTGTCAAAGCAAGATCCGACTTGAGAATGGCGCGCTCGATACTAGGGACGAGTGTGCGATCCCATGGTTGAATCACGAGAAGGCGAGGTTCAGGCACAGAAATACTGGCCACCTGGTTAATGGGGTAGATATCACCGTAAGCCTCCACGCTAACCCTGTCCAGCAAGGCAGGATTCGCCCTTCCTGTCCTGATAGACGCAAACTCCCTTCGGGTTGCCTCTATAACGTCCTTCATTCTTTCTTCAGTCTTGCGGTAATCGTCGTCAGGCATATTACTCCCCCCTGATTTCGGTGCCGATATCTTCTCCGAGAACGACCCTTTTTACATTCCCTGACCTCATCAGGTTGAAAACGACGATAGGAATTCCGTTATCCATACAAACAGAGGCTGCAGTTGAATCCATGACTCCGAGGCCTTTTTCTATCACCTCAAGATATTTCAGGCATTTAAACTGCTTGGCATTGGGGTCTGCAAGAGGATCTCTGTCATACACTCCGTCAACCCTCTTTGCCATCAACAAAACCTCGGCTTCAATCTCAGCGGCGCGGAGAGCTGCTGCAGTGTCAGTAGAAAAATACGGGTTGCCTGTCCCGCCTGCGAAGATCACTACTCTTCCCTTTTCCAAATGACGAATAGCCCTTCTTCGAATGTACGGTTCGGCAACCGCCCGCATCTCTATGGCTGTTTGAACCCGTGTATCAACTCCGAGCTTCTCCAGGCAATCCTGCAGGGATAAAGCATTTATTATTGTCGCAAGCATGCCCATATAGTCAGCGGTAGCTCTATCCATACCGCTAGCCTGGGCTTGAACACCGCGCCAAATGTTCCCGCCGCCTACAACAACTCCTGTTTCCACACCCAAGTTCCGTACAGAACGGATCTCCTCTGCGATCTTACGCACGACATTAAGATCTATTCCGTAACCTTTCTCCCCGGCCAGTGCCTCGCCTGACAGCTTCAGTAAAATCCTTTTGTATTTCGGAATATCCAGGGATTCTCTCACCCTCCGCCATTCCCTTCTCCCAAATATCACTGACTAGCCTATAGCGCACTGTGGTTTGTCAGCAGGGTCAATTCCTTCTCCGACTTCAAATCTGACAAACCGTTTAATCTCCATCTTTTCTCCGGTCTTAGCTGAGACTTCCATGAGCAGATCGTATATGGTTTTCTCGGAATCACGGATGTAAGGCTGTTCCAGAAGACAGACTTCTTGATAGAACTTTACAATTCGGCCTTCAACGATCTTTTCTACAATATGCTCTGGTTTACCTTCATTCAATGCCTGAGCCTTCAAGATCGCCTTTTCGTTCTCAATAAGCTCTTCAGGAACATCTTCTCTGGATACGAAAAGAGGCTTGGATGCTGCAACCTGAAGAGCAATCTCTTTTGCAAGGGCACGGAAATCATCCGTCCTTGCCACGAAGTCAGTTTCACAATTGACTTCAACGAGGACTCCTACTTTACTTCCGTGGTGGATATAAGCTTCCACGATCCCTTCTGCAGCCACCCTGTCGGCTCTCCTCACCATTCTTGCGAGGCCCTTCTCACGGAGATAGGCCACGGCCTTTTCCATATCACCGCCGGTTTCAGCAAGAGCCTTCTTGCAATCCATCATGCCGGCGCCGGTTTTTTCACGTAGTTTCTTGACATCCTCGGCCTTAATAGCCACAAGTCCTACCTCCTTGTATTCGAGTATCGGTCATTACCGAAGTCATTAATTGTTAAAGTCATCCATCTTGACTATTTCTACGACATCATTGTCAAGAGGCATCTCAACAACGTCAGTTACGCTGTCTTGAATCTCACCGGCAATCTCATCTTCCCTGATTTCGCCAACCGGAGATGCGGATTCCTCCACTCCTGCATCCATGCCTTCCAGGCCTTCAATGACTGCGTCTGATATCTTGCCACATATCAGTTTGATAGCACGGATAGCGTCGTCATTGCCGGGGATGATGTAGTCGACTTCGTCGGGATCACAATTTGTGTCAACGATTGCGACTATCGGGATATTGAGCTTCCTCGCTTCTTGCACTGCTATTCGCTCCTTACGCGGATCCACTACGAAGACTGCATCTGGCAATTCCGTCATCTCACGAACGCCACCTAGAAACTTCTCGAGCTTCTCCTTTTCTTTCAGAATCTGAAGGACTTCCTTCTTCGGACGCAGCTCAAGGGAGCCGTCGGCTTCCATATCTTCAATCTCTTGAAGCCTCTGAACCCGCTTTCTTATAGTCTGGAAGTTGGTGAGCATTCCACCTAGCCATCGTACGTTAACGTAGAACATGCCACACCGTTCAGCTTCCTCTCTGATGGTGTTTTGAGCCTGCTTCTTCGTGCCGACGAACAGTACGGTTCCTCCATCCGCCACTACATCCCTGACGAATGCATAGGCGTCTTCCATCATCTTCACAGTCTTCTGCAGATCGATAATGTAAATTCCATTACGCTCGGTGAAGATATATGGCTTCATCTTGGGATTCCAACGCCTGGTCTGATGCCCGAAATGGACGCCGGCCTCAAGCAGTTGCTTCATAGTGACTACTGCCATACTCTCACCTCCTCCCTGTTCGGTTTTTTCCTCCGCTCCCTTCATTCCCTGGTATAACCCGGATGACGGGCACCGATACCAAGGTCTCGGAACGTGCGTGATAACGCTAATGCGTAGTATACCACACTACCATACCCATATCAACGGACATTCTCTTACTTTTGCCTTGTCTTATTTCTGGAAGTGATGTACTGCTTTCGTCCACCGTATGCACTCTCCGTGGCAAGATTTCCGCCACAGATCCCACCGGGGTGGTCGAGATCCTTTTTCCACCACAGGTCAAGGGTTTGATGGGCGAGACTCGACCACCTGCGGGAATACTTGAGCACGGCAGGGGAATACCTAAACTAAGCAATCCACATGTTAGCGATAAGCGGTATAAGCGGAGGTTCCTTTGTGGAATTAATTCACATGTTGCTTCAGAAGCTTATCTCCTTTCTGTCATTTGATCCTCCGGAAGATGGAAACCAGTACCGGACAGCGCAAGGGACGGGCCATGACGGCCGGGGCAGACCGGATAGACGGGACGGAACTGATAGGCGGGACAGAACGGATAGACGGGATAAACACGAGACACAGCGTAAGCATGATGAAAAACCCGATAGAGAACGTATAGAAGCCAGACGTAAGACACGATCCCGACTAAAGGTTCGTTCAGGCTCAAAAGTTCGATCCGGTTTGAACAAGATGGAACCGAAGCGGCTTCGGGGTGTCAAACCGAAGCCGGGATTCGGATTCGTCCGGCCGTTGGTTATCGAGCGCTCCCCGGATGCATCTTCGGCTCAACCGGGTACTCTTCCATCAGCGATATCACCTGAAAGCTACCTGGATATCTTAACCTTTGAAACATCATCTGAAGATTTTCATCCCGAGGACGAACCGGCCAGAGCCGGGAAGTGCCGACGCAAAGGCCACCTTCATGCGGAAAAAGCAAATAAAGATGAAACAAGCCAAGACGAGGCAAGAGAAGACGAGGTAAAACCCCTCACAAATGACCTCGATACAAACCTGGAAATGCTGAAGAAGATCCTTCACTATGGCACCAACGCAGACGTGGTGGTAAGGGAATTCGACATACCCACAGAGCCTGTGACAAAGGCTGCGATTGTATTTATGGATGGGTTGGCAGGCAAAGACGCCATCGACTTCTCTATACTTCAACCTCTTATGCTCATAGCACATCTGGACGATAAAGAGGGAACATTGAACCGCCTGGAAGCGGTCAAAAGAAGGCTCCTGCCCGGCAATCAAATAACGGAAAGCAACAACTTAAGAGCGATAATAGAAGCTGTTCTTTCAGGCGCTACCTGCCTGCTTATTGAAGGCAGTGACATCGCTCTCTCCATAGAGACCCGACAATGGGAACACAGGTCAATAGACCGACCTTCAGCAGAAATGGTGGTCAGAGGCCCTCAGGAAGCCTTCAATGAGACTTTAAGAAGCAATCTGGCGTTGATACGAAGAAGGCTACAAACCCCGGACCTGATAACTGAAATGATCAAAGTAGGCACGCTTTCGAGAACAGGCTGCGCAATTCTTTACATAGAAGGCCTGACCAATCCGCAGCTGGTAGATGAAGTCAGAAAAAGGATCAATGAGTCCAAGTCAGACCATATGCAGGATACAGGCATACTTGAGCAGTTCATAGAGGAAAAGCCGTTTGTTCTTGCGCCGCAAACCCTCTCCACAGAGCGGCCTGACAGGATGGCAGCATTTCTCGCAGAAGGACACGTTGGAATCTTATTGGACGGCAGTCCCTTCGCATTGGTGGTGCCTGCAACCTTCTGGTCGCTCCTGCAGTCAGCTGAAGACTATTTCCTAAGATGGCCTTTTGGCGCTTTTCTCCGGATAGTCAGGACGGTCGCCCTTATCCTGGCCATATTCCTACCTGCTGTCTACGTGGCTCTAACCAATTTCCATCCGGAAATGATCCCGACCGACCTCCTTCTGGCGATAGCTGCCAGTCGCGAAAAAGTCCCTTTCCCCACAGTGATTGAAGTGCTGATAATGGAGATCTCCATCGAACTGATACGGGAAGCAGGGATTCGTATTCCGGGCGTAATCGGACCCACCCTTGGGATAGTGGGCGCACTTATCCTGGGCCAGGCAGCTGTCGCAGCATCAATAGTCAGCCCGATACTGGTAGTAATCGTAGCCATTACCGCTCTGGGTGCGTTCGCAGTCCCCAATTTCAACATGTCTTTCGCCATTCGCATCTACCGCTTTGTGTATATAGTCCTGGCTGCAGCTTTAGGCTTCTACGGTGTTGCGGTGGGCGTGTTTGTCCAGCTTGTAACATATGTAAACCTCAAATCCTTTGGCATACCGTACATGTCGCCTGTGGCACCGCACACACGCTCCAGCGGAGATGCGCTTTTCCGGTACCCTCTGTGGAAGTCAGAGACCCGTCCTTCTTACCTCAAGCCACAGCAAAAACAAAGGCAACCTAAGATATCCAGAAAGTGGATTGGGAATAGCCATTGGGGTAAGGTAGGAAAATCGAAAAATGAAAAAGGAGAAGGAAATGGGCAGTAAAGACAGTATCGGCACCAGAGAAGCGATAGCAGCCACAATCTACTTTCTTTCAGCAAAACTCTTGATCTCCTTTCCCCAGCACATGGCTGAGCTGGGCCAAACTGCAGCATGGATAGTGCCTGCCATAAGCTTTGCCACTGCAACCTTGGGATTTCTCATAATAGTAGCACTCCTAAGACGGTACCCGGGAAAGAACATTGTGGAAGCAAGTGAGGAAGCAGGCGGACCAATATTCGGCATAATCGCGTCGCTAGGGTATTTCGCTTTCTTCTTCGCAACTACGATCTTTTCAATCCGAGAATTCTCAGAGACAGTCAGCACCTCGCTGCTTCCCCGCACTCCGCTTTCGGTAATCATGGGAGTCTTCATCATTGCAACCCTTGTTGCCATATCTGCGGGGCTTGAAGCCATAACCAGAGCCTCTCTGGTGGGCATGCCGCTTATTATCGGAACGCTTATTGTCCTCAATGTGCTGCTGCTGCCTCAAAGCAACTTTGACACGATATTTCCCTTGTTTGGGCCGGGCATCGGGAAGCTTGTTTATAACGGCATAATTCACTCGGGAATCGCAGGAGAAATCATATTTCTCTGCATCATAGCGGGACAGCTCAACGAATCAGACAAAGTGCAGAGGATGGGAATTGTAAGTCTCCTGGTATCAGCTGTTTTCGTCGTTGTATCAACACTCAATTATTCAGCGGTATTTCCTTATCCTTTGAGCTTACACATATCCTATCCGGGGTACGAGGCCTCGACCCTGATATATATGGGTCGGTTCTTTCAACGTGTTGAAGTAGCCTTCGTGTTTCTCTGGGTTATCAGTGCATGTATCCATCTGGCACTTAGCGGATACACATCGGCTGTAATCGCCAAAGACATGTTAAGGCTTCCGTCTCACAAACCCCTCTTGCCTGCACTTGCCATCCTTCAATTCACCCTTGCGTTTGTGCCTTCAGACGTGCCTCAAACAACGCATATTGACTTTATGGTAGTTAAAACCTACAGCGGCCTTCTCTTATTCGTTGTACCTTTGATCTTACTTTTGGCCTCCCGAATCCGAGAAGGCCGAAGTACCGGCAGGAGATGATAAGAACCTTGCACTACTCAAGAGCCGCAGGAATCTCAATACTTGTCATAGCATGCCTGTTGATGGTAGGAGGTTGCTGGGGGAGGACTGAAGTGGATGACCTGGCCTTTGTGATGTCCATTGGCTTAGACAAAGGAGAAGACAATACTGTTTATGTAACATTTCAGATCGCAGTGCCGCGGGCTGTGGCAGGCGGCGGAGGACAAGGAGGAGAGCCTGGTTCAGGCCGAGAAGGGCCTGACCCCAGTCTCATTACAACGATGCGCGGCAGGTCCATCCTGGGTCTCGTTGACATGGCAAATACATATATAGATCGGCGTCTGTCCTTTGTGCATACCAAGGTGCTGGTAATAGGTGAAGACCTTGCCAGAGAAGGTGTAGCACCATATGTGTCAGAGCTTGTGCGGTTCCCTGAAATCAGGAGGACTATGTTCCTCCTGGTCGCAAAAGGGACTGCCCTGGAATTCATCACTGAAAACAAACCTATTCTCGAGCAAAACCCTGCAAAAAATCTGGAACTCCTTACACTTGCCAGTAGAAAAGCAGGACTGATCCCACCGTCGACTCTTAACAGGTTCCTCGTGGAAGCCCAGTCTCAAGCTGAACAACCTCTCGTCGTTCTTGCAGGGATCAACAAGGACCAGCAATCGTCAAAGGAGCAAGAAAGTCAAGAGAGCAAAACAGATGAAGAAGGGACAGGGAGCAAAAGCAATAGCCCTTTACCAGATATACCCGTCGCCACGTCAGACATTCGTTATTTTGCAGGCCAATCGCCGTCAGTGGGAGGGAATCCCGTTGAGCTGCTGGGCGCAGCGGTCTTCCGCGGCGACAAAATGGTGGGAGAGATTACAGGAGAAGAGGTAAGACAGGTCCTTTTGCTCAAAGGAACCTTCAAGCAAGGCATTGCAGTGGTGCGGGACAGTGAAGCCCATGACAGATTTATCGCAGCTGACTTGCGCCTTGCCCGTCCCACGCAGACTCGAGTAACAAGAGACGGAGACAGGTTCAAGATCAAGGTTGATGTAAGACTCGAAGGAGGCCTTGTAGGAAGCCAGGAACGGGGAGACTATTTCGATCCAAAAGTGCTTCAAGCCGTTGAGACGAAGCTGGCTAGCGAGATACAAAAAGGCTGCAGGGATATTGTGAGGAAAGCTCAGACTGAGTTTTCATCTGATATCTTCGGGTTTGGGAATAAGGCGAGACACCTGACTATGACGTGGAAAGAATGGCAAGACTTAAATTGGAATAGCGAGTTTCCCGATGCCGATGTGGAGGTTTCTGTACAAGTTGAGTTGCGAAGGACCGGCCTTCTGTTTAGATCTCCACAACCTTCAGCAGACTAAACGGCCACTGGGAAACTTCGGATGCATCGTATACATCTTTTGAGGTGTTCCATTGCAGCACATGGCCCAAAAATACCGGAGCCATGAACGGAAACCCGCGGTATGCGACTTGGACTTGATAGGCCGATAAGGGGGATAAGATGAGGCCCGGCACGATCGTGATATTGATGTTGCCGCCGACTCTTGCGGCAGTTTATACAGTTAGTTTTGGCCGCTGGCTTTTGAAAACGGGAAACATCAGAGGAGCCATAGGCGTGTTCATCATCGCAGCCATGTGCTTTATGGCCCCTCTTGCTCTCTTGATATTCAGAGGATAAACTCAGAGCGCACTAACGTGTACGCAAACGCTCAAGCTCATCAAAGAGTTTATCATTGAGCACTCGAATGTAAGTGCCTTTCATTCCCAAAGATCGGGATTCGATCACACCTGCACTCTCAAATTTGCGCAGGGCATTGACAATGACAGACCTTGTGATACCGACTTTATCCGCAATCTTGCTGGCTACGAGCAAGCCTTCGTCTCCGTTGAGCTCTCTGAAGATATGCTCAACAGCCTCTTGCTCCGAGAAGGATAAGGTATCAAAGGCCATTTGAACCGCAGCCTGCTTCCTTGCTTCTTCTTCGATCCTGTCTGCCTTTGAACGCAGCACTTCCATGCCAATGATCGTTGCAGCAAACTCTGCAAGAACCAGTTCGTCTTCTTCAAACTCAGGCTCAAACCTTGCCATCACTAGGGTAGCCAGCCTGTCTCCGCCTGCGTAGACCGGAACTACAGTAATAACTGCCTCTCCAAACGGACACTTGCTGTCTGCATTGAGGAAGCACTTACCCTCGTCCTGCCTGAGGTTTTCCGATGCCTCAATAATCCGGAGAAGCCAATCCATGCACTCCTTTGGAAAAGCCGCACCGTTTCCTGTCAGCCAAGCGACTACATCGCATTCGAACTCGTCCATGGTGGCGAATCCCAGCAGCTTTCCTCTGCGACTTACTATATAGATATTCGCCCCAACTTCCTCACAAAGGACTTCTGCGAGTTCCTTGAGGCTCAATGCCGGTCCTTGAGACTCTTGAACAAAACGACTGATCCTTCGCGATTTCTCCAGTAGCTCTCTCATGTTTATTACCTCCTTCAGCTGCTTCAGGGCCTGTTCTCCCCTTGATGCCAAACACTTACTGTTTGAGACTGCCTGTCTCCTTTCGGGGCTTGTCCAACCCCAAGGATAAAGTGGTCCATAGCGATGCTTTGACGGAACGATGAATCATAGGATGAATCTGCTGAGATCCTTATTGCCGACAATGTCACCAAGCTTCTCCCTTACGTATTCCCTGTCGATTGTTGCGTTTTTCCAAGAAAGATCAGGAGCGTCAAAAGATATGTCCTCAAGGAGTTTCTCCATTACTGTATGTAATCGCCTGGCACCGATGTTTTCAGTCTCTTCATTGACCTCACAGGCAATAGCCGCGATTTCATCTATGCCGTCCGGTGTAAACACCAGTTCAATTCCTTCTGTGGCAAGGAGTGCAGTATATTGCTTGATCAAAGCGTTTTCAGGTTCGCAAAGGATGCGTTTAAAGTCTTCTTTCGTGAGGCTGTCAAGTTCTACGCGAATCGGGAACCTTCCCTGGAGTTCAGGAATCAAGTCGGAAGGCTTTGATACATGAAAAGCGCCTGCAGCGATAAACAGTATATGGTCAGTCCTTACAGGGCCGTACTTAGTCATCACTGTAGAGCCTTCAACAATGGGCAGGATATCTCTCTGAACCCCTTCTCTGGAGACATCAGGGCCGGTACTCCTTTCCTTCCCTGCTATCTTGTCTAACTCATCAATGAAGACAATCCCTGATTGCTCAACGCGGGTAATGGCTTCTTGCTCCACCTCTGCCATATCAATGAGCTTTTGCGCCTCTTCCTGCGCGATAATCTTCCTGGCTTCTCTTATGGGAACTCTCCTTCGCCTTACCTTTCTCGGGAAAATCCCTCCGAAGAGGTCTTGCATGTTAATGCCCATCTCCTCGACTCCGGCTCCGCTGAAAACCTCGAGCATAGGAGGGCTCTTATCCTCTACGGATACTTCAACCATTACGTCCTCAAGTTCCCCTCGAACGAGCTTTGCCCTTATCTCCTCACGCTTACGTTTCGCTTCTTCCAGTCTCCGCTCAAAACTGTCATCATCTCGCTCCGCACCGAATCCCCCGACAAGGACTGCAAAGGGATTCCTTCTCGATTCCTGGGAAGGCAAAGGAGCCAGAAGATCCAAAAGCCTGTCATCCACAAGGGTTTCCGCCCTATGGTAGACTCTTGCCATTTTCTCAGACTTCACCATTCTAACGGCGTTTTCCACCAAATCCCTGATGATGGAATCTACATCTCTGCCTACATACCCTACTTCAGTGAATTTCGTGGCCTCAACTTTTGTAAAAGGCGCTTTGATTAACCTTGCCAGCCTCCTGGCGATTTCAGTCTTACCTACCCCGGTAGGTCCTATCATCAAGATGTTCTTGGGGATTACTTCATCGCGGAGAGACCCCTTTAGCTTCAGCCTGCGGTATCTGTTGCGAATAGCAATGGCCACTGATCTCTTGGCTCTGTTTTGTCCGACGATGAATTTATCAAGTTCCGCCACAATGGCACGGGGTGTCAGCTCGTCAAGCCACTCCACGTGTAAGCCCCCTTTCATATCTCCTCACACACGATCTCCCCATTTGTATATATGCAAATAGAGGAGGCAATTCGCAGTGCTTCTCTGGCAATTTCACCGCACTCAAGATCCGTGTGGCGAATCAAAGCCTTTGCTGCTGCCAAGGCTATAGGTCCGCCTGAACCGACTGCAGCAACACCGTCATCTGGCTCGATAAGGTCTCCGTTCCCGGAAATCACAAGCAAGTTGGACTCATCTCCCACAACCAACAAAGCTTCCAGCCTTCTCAAGGCGCGATCCATGCGCCATTCCTTTACCAACTCAACTGCGGCCCTCTGCAAGTTTCCATGGTACTCCTCGAGCTTGCCTTCGAATCGTTCAAAAAGGGCAAATGCGTCAGCCGCAGCCCCTGCAAAACCCGCTAAAACCCTTCCCTCATAGAGCCTACGGACTTTTCTTGCCTTATGCTTCATTACGGTGTTGCCCATAGTTACCTGCCCGTCTCCGGCAATAGCCAAATGGTCACCACGCCTCACCGCAACTATGGTCGTTGCATGAAACTCCTGTCTTGCCACGGCCAACCTCCTCCCCCAGTGACACAGTATTATGCTCTCGGATGGGCCCTGTCGTACACTACACGCAGCCTCTTTCTGGTCATATGCGTGTAGAGTTGGGTCGTGGAAATAGTAGCGTGCCCAAGAAGTTCCTGTACAGCCCGGAGATCCGCTCCACGGTCCAGAAGATGAGTAGCAAAAGAGTGCCTCAGAGCATGGGGACTGATCTCTTTATTAATAGATGCCTTATCTATGTATTTATTCACCATTATTTGAACAGCACGTGCCGAAAGCCTGGTCCCGTTGCGATTCAGGAAAAGCGCCTTAGGTTCCTTCCCCTTTAGCGCAAGTTTAGGCCTTCCGCGTTCCAGGTACTTGGCAAGTGCCGACACAGCCTTTTTCCCTAACGGGACTATTCTCTCTTTGGATCCCTTACCGTAGGCCCTGACATAGCCTGTAGCCAAATCAACGCTGTCAAGATCGAGCCCGACCAGCTCTCCGACGCGAAGGCCTGCTGCATAAAGGGTTTCCAGGATTGCTCTGTCACGGAGCCCAAGGGGTGTATCTCCTGAAGGCGCTTCCAGCAAGGATGTAACTTCGTCTTCACGAAGAAAAGGCGGTATTCTGCGCCTCTCTTTCGGAGTCCTAACACCTTTTGCAGGGTTTTGAGAAATAATCCCTTTACTGCAAAGATAAGAAAAAAAGGCCCGAAGAGCCGCGAGCCTCCTGGCAATCGTTTGCCTGGAATAATTCGCTTTTTGGAGATGTGCTAGGTAAGCCCTGATCTCACGGCCGGTAATGTTGCCAAGACCCGGATTTACATCGTCCCCATACATGTCCTCGACAAAATCTGCAAATGTTCGAAGATCGTTTGCATAAGCATTTATCGTATTGGATGAATAGCCCTTTTCAAGGGACAAATATCCAAGAAATCCATCAATAACGGAGGTCAACACAAATACAGCTCCCTTGCGGAGAACCAAACATTAAACCGGACAATCAGATTCTTTCATTTAAAAACTCTATCATAATCATAATTGTTGATCAAGTCTGGAACCAAGGGTTTTCCCAAAATCATGTGCGATTTTCAAAGAAAATGCCGCAATTTTCAGCCTGTCAGCCTTTTTGCGTCGTACCGTGTCGGATTTCTGAAGAATTCCAAAATTGGCGTTCATGGGCTGAAACGGTTGAGATTGTGATGCGGATATATAGTGGCAGAGGGAACCTGTAACCGTTTCCCTGGGGAACGCGAGAGGGGGCAAGCCCAAGATGAGTCTGGCTGCATTTATTCCGGCAACCAATCCGGATGCAGTAGATTCTAAGTACCCTTCAACTCCTGTTATTTGACCTGCGAAAAGGAGGCCTGGGTCATTACGGCACTGTAGAGTCGGAAGTAGGATTGCCGGAGAGTTAACAAAGGTATTTCTATGCATCACCCCATATCTGACGAATTCAGCCTTTTCCAGGCCGGGTATCATTCGGAAGACCCTTCGCTGCTCATCCCATGTAAGTCGCGTTTGGAACCCTACCAGGTTCAACAGAGAACGTGAGATGTTCTCAGGCCTTAGCTGCACTACTGCATAAGGCCGTTTTCCTGTACGTGGGTCAGTCAGCCCAACCGGCCTTAGAGGGCCGTAAGCCAGCGATTCCCGCCCGCGCTTTGCCATAGTCTCCACGGGCATACAGGCTTCAAAGACTTTCATGTCTTCAAATTCATGTAAAGGCGCTGTCTTTGCAGCAACCAAAGCATCATAGAAGCGGTTGTATTCATCTTCTGTCATTGGGCAGTTCAGATAGTCATCTCCGCCCCTGCCGTACCGTGAACCCCAAAACACCTTGGACATATCCAAAGACTCCAAGGTCACAATGGGGGATACTGCATCATAAAAATATAGATTATCTTCGCCTGTCAGTTCAGCAATAGATTCGGCAAGGCCGGGGGAAGTCAGCGGCCCGCTGGCTATTATGCAAGGCCTGTTCAGGGGGATATCAGTGACTTCCTCCCTTACCAGGCGGATATTTGGGGATCTCTCCACATATGAGCTGATAAGGCGTGAGAATCTGTCTCTGTCCACTGCCAGAGCCAAGCCCGCAGGGAGCCTGGCAGCTTCCGCACACCTCATGATTAGCGAGCTGTAAATCCTCAGCTCTTCTTTGAGGATGCCTGATGCGTTCCTGAAGCCATCTGACCCCAGCGAATTGGAGCATACCAGCTCTGCAAGGCCTGATGTCTTATGCGCAGGCGTCATCACATGAGGCCTCATTTCAACCAGGGTGACCGGTATTCCCCTCCTGGCTACCTGCCATGCTGCCTCACTGCCTGCAAGCCCTCCGCCTACAACCAAAACACCGGAACCTTTCACTTGCCGGTCAACCTCCAATACCCTCGCGAAAGTCACAATCTTCCTTCACACAGGCGAGATAACCCTTCTTGCCGCCGCGCTTTACAAGGAACGCCCCGCATTTGGGACAGGACTTCTTAACCGGCGTGTACCAGGTACTAAACGTGCACTCGGGGTACCCGCTGCAACCGTAGAATTTCCTGCCTCTCTTCGTCTTCCGTTCAACTATCTCAGATCCGCACTTAGGGCATTTGACGCCTGTCGACCGTGTCATTCTCTTGGTGAATTTGCATTCAGGGTACCCTTGACAACCGAGGAACGCCCCGAACCTGCCGTGCTTTACTACGAGGTTTCGACCGCATTCAGGGCAAAGTTCGTCAGTGACCTCTTCAGGGATTTTGACTTTTTCGACGCGCTCGTGAGCGGTTTCCACTGTTTCCTTGAAAGGCCGGTAGAATTCATCTATAACGCTCTCCCACTCGAGTTCGCCTTCGGCAATCTTATCTAACCTGTCTTCCATATTGGCTGTAAATGCCACATCAACGACATTGGGATATACTTGATTTAGTACATCCACGACAACAAACCCCAGTTTTGTCGGGCGGAATCTCCTATCTTCAAGAACCACATACTCCCGCCTGATAATCGTCTCGATAATAGGCGCATATGTGCTGGGCCTGCCTATGCCGTTTTCCTCAAGAGCCCGCACGAGCGTGGCCTCTGTGTACCGCGGCGGCGGCTCTGTGAAATGCTGTTTATCTTCAAGCCTTGAGAGCAGAAGCTTCTGTCCTTCAGAAATCTCAGGCAGGACCGGGTCATCTTCCTCAGGATTGTCAGACCCTTCCTGATACAAAACGGTAAATCCCGGGAATTTAATTCGAGACCCTGTAGCGCGGAACAGATAGTTCTTTGCTTTGATGTCTACACTGACAGTATCCAAAACCGCTGATTCCATCTGGCTTGCCACAAACCTATCCCATATCAGCTTGTACAGTTTGAACTGGTCTTCCGACAAGAACTTCTTAACATCATCAGGGCGACGGGTAACAAGTGTAGGCCTGATAGCCTCATGCGCATCCTGACTTGCGGCTTTCACCTTAAACCGCCTGGGCCGCTGAGGAACGTAGTCTTTTCCGTATGCACCTGTAATAAACGACCTGGCTGCAGCTTCCGCTTCAGATGCGACCCGTACTGAGTCAGTTCTGATATAAGTTATCAGACCTACGGTGCCTTCAGGGCCGATTTCCAAACCCTCATACAACTGCTGGGCTATTTGCATAGTCTTTCTGGCCCCGAACCGGAGCTTCCTTGAGGCTTCCTGCTGGAGCGTGCTTGTGGTAAAAGGAGGCTGAGGATTCCTCTTCCGTTCCTTCTTGGCCACCTTCGATACCTGGTACTCAGCTCCCTCCAAATCCTTAAGGATTTTCCAAGCTTCATCAGCTGTGCCTATCTGTACCTTTTTTCCTGCTCTTCGGAGGAGTTTTGCAGGGAATTCCAAGGAATCGCCGTGTGCTTTCAAGAAAGCGGTAATAGACCAGTATTCTTCCTTGACAAAGTCCTCTATTTCCTTCTCTCTGTCGCATATCAGTTTGACTGCAACAGACTGGACTCTGCCTGCAGAAAGTCCCCTGCGGACCTTCTTCCACAAAAACGGGCTTAGAGTATAACCGACAAGCCTGTCCAGAATCCTCCTGGCCTGTTGAGCGTTGACTCTGTCCATATGAATAGGCCTTGGATTGGCAAGTGCATTCCTTACCGCTCGCTCAGTAATCTCGTGAAACTCAATCCGGCAAGGGGTATCACAATTAAGATCCAGTGCCTGTGTGAGATGCCAGGATATTGCCTCCCCTTCACGGTCCGGGTCAGTGGCAAGCAACACCTTGCCGGAATCCTTTACTGCCTCTTTAAGCTCTCGAATTGTACCGCTCTTTCCTCGAATCGTGATGTAGTGAGGCTTATAGTTGTTCTCTACATCCACCCCAAGCTTGCTCTTGGGGAGATCCCTGATATGCCCCATTGAAGCTTTAACTCGGTATTCTCCGCCGAGCATTCTCTCGACTGTCTTGGCTTTCGCCGGCGATTCTACAATTATAAGACCTTTCGGCATTGTTACACTCCTTCTCAGGTTCTCACCCAGCCACCTCTAACCCTTGTTACTATACCCTTTACTTCCAGAGAAACAAGGGCCCTCGTGACTTCAGACGGGAAGAACCCCGTCGCGATTACTATATCATCAGTAGATATAGGTGAAAAGCCCAGGTGTGACAAGACTCTTTTCTCTCGGGATGAAAGCCTTACTCCACTGTCCTTGTTCTCGATGCTATGTTCCTCAGCAGCCGATATCCCAAGTTCTTCTAAGATATCAGGTATTCCTTCTATAAGCCGTGCCCCTTGCCTGATTAGATTATGAGTTCCCCGGGAAAGAGGGTTCCCGATTTCACCTGGAACAGCAAAAACTTCCCTTCCCTGTTCTAAGGCAAAGTCTGCAGTAATAAGGGCTCCGCTTGACTCTCCTGCCTGGACTATCACGACACCTAAAGCCAACCCGCTGATAATCCGGTTTCGCCTTGGAAAGTTCTGGCGAAATGGGCATGACCCGAAGGGAAATTCGCTCACCACAGCCCCGCTCTCTGTAATCCTTTCTGCCAGCTCTCTATTCTCAGGCGGGTATATCACATCTATGCCGCTGCCTAAAACTGCGATTGTCCGCCCTCCACCTTTGAGCGCCCCTTCATGAGCGGTTGAATCGATGCCCCTGGCTAAACCAGATACTACAGTAAGCCCTTCTTCTGCTGCATTCTTCGCCAATCCCCCGGCTACCTTCCTGCCGTAGTAGGTAGGCCGCCTGGAACCTACAATCGCAATGGCAAGGGCATCAGCAGGCAGGATTTCTCCCAGGATATAGATGACAGGAGGAGGATATGCCGTGTTCAACAAAGCAGCAGGATATGAAGGTTCATCCGAGGTCACTATCTTGACCCCTGATTCCTTGGCCTTCTTTATCTCTCGCAGCGCTGCTTTTCCGTCTCGTAGGGCCTTGATTCGTCCTGCAGTCTCCTGGCCAACTCCCCTCACCTGGAGAAGGTCTTTCTCTTTGGCTTTTATTATGGCCTCCGCTGACCCGAATCTCTCCATAAGATCGGCAAGCCTTTTGCCTCCGATAATATCAACGGTGTTAAGGGCAATGATGCATTCTCTTTCCTCCACCTGACACACTCCGCTCGGTTTTAATGGAGAGACAATGCCCTCTCTTCACACTTGGAAAACAGGCATTCTATAGCCGACAGCTTCCGCTACGTGGTGGACATCCACCCGCTCACTTCCTTCAAGGTCTGCAACAGTCCTTGCAACTTTCAGAATCCTTGCATATGCACGCGCAGATAACCCCAGCTTGCGCACGGCAGAATAGAGAAACGTCCTGGCATCCTTCGTCATGTGGCAGCAGGTTTCCGCATCTTTTAGGCGCATCTCTGCATTGCTCAGGATCCCCTTCCCTTGAAACCGCCTCAACTGTACATCCCTTGCCTCTATGACTCTGTCTCGAATGTCACGTGAACTCTCTCCGGATCTTACTGACTGAAGCTTGCTGACTTCAACTTGCTTGAGTTCAATGTGGAGATCTATCCTGTCAAGGAGCGGCCCTGAAATCCTACTGAGGTAGCGCCTGACTGCTCCCGGAGAACAGGTGCACACCGCAGTTTTTCCACGGCTTGGCCTCCTGAAGCACAGACATGGATTCATAGCTGCCAGAAGCGTAAATTGGCTGGGAAATCGGGCTACACCGTTAACCCTTGCCACAGTTACAAATCCGTCTTCCATCGGCTGTCTCAAAGCATCCAGCGCATGGCTGCTGAATTGGGGAAACTCGTCGAGGAAAAGGACCCCTCGGTGCGCCAAGGTGATTTCTCCGGGCTTCGGCACGCGCCCACCTCCGATGAGGCCTGCAGCAGAAATCGTATGGTGCGGGCTGCGGAAAGGCCTTTTAGGGATTATACTCTTGCCCGGAGGAAGCAAACCTGAAACACTGTAAACCTTTATTACTTCAAGTGCCTCTTCCCTGGTGAGTGGGGGGAGAATAGTCAGAAAGCGTCTTGCCAGCATCGTTTTGCCTGAACCCGGAGGCCCTACCATAAGGACATTGTGACCTCCTGCAGCAGCTATTTCCAGTACGCGTTTAGCATATTCTTGGCCTACTACGTCTTTGAAGTCTACGTCGTATGAATCGTCCGAGGAAAGCTCAATATCCGTCTTTTTTGCCTGAACTATACGCTTTTCACCGTTTAAGTGGCTAACCACCTCTCTGAGTGTGTATGCCCCGTAAATATCAAGACCATCAACTAAGGCAGCCTCTTCCACATTATCTCCGGCTACCGCCATTTCTTTGAATCCCTGTTCTTTTGCGGCAAATGCAACAGGCAATGCACCTGGCGTCCATCTGACACGCCCGTCCAATGACAACTCTCCCAGGAATACACATTGCTGAGCCTTCTTGTGGCTGACTCCTCCGATGGCAGAGAGAATCCCAATGGCTATAGGAAGGTCAAAACCTGCACCTTCTTTGCGGATCATGGCAGGTGCAAGGTTTACAGTTATCCTCTTTAAGGGGAACTCATAGCCTGAATTCCTGAGAGCGGCTCTGACCCTCTCTCTTGCTTCACGGATAGAAGCATCAGGCAGCCCTACTATCTCAAAGGACGGTAATCCCGATGATACGTCAACCTCAACGTAGACTATATATCCGTCCACGCCAAGTATGGCACCGCCGGGAACTCTTGCAGGCACAGGTTTCACCTCCACCCATCGAATGCGCCTTTTACGTGCTCAATTACCTTCTCTTCCCCCGATATTATATCGATGGCTAACACATCAAACCTTGCTGAGCTTCCCGGAAACCCTGATCTTCTGAGATACTCCCTGGCTGTCTTGATTATCTTCCTTTGCTTTCCGCGGGTAATCTGCTCTATTGCTTGACCGAATCTCCTGCCGGATCTTGTCTTTACTTCCACAAACACGATGGTGTCGCCGTCTTTGGCAATGATATCGATTTCGCCGAACCTGGAACGGAAGTTCCTTGCGATAACAGACAATCCCCGAGCTTCCAGATACTCTGCGGCAGTGTCCTCTCCAAAGCAGCCTAGGTCCCTACCGGATTGAAACACTCTCTCTGCCTCCTTTGACCAATTAATTCGTGGAGGCAACTGGATTTTCCTTCCATATATTGGGTTAGCACGTTAGGGCGAATTTTCAGTTTGGCTACTAGAAATCAATGGTGAGGTTTGCATTCTTTTGCAGAATTTTCCTTATGAAGGACTTCCTGTGGATTGGGGAAGGGCCGTGCTCAAGGAGGGTTCTGACGTGCTCAGCTGTGCAGTACCCTTTATTGGCGAGGATGCCGTAGGAAGGAAACCTTTCATGCCACAGCCTGCACATTCTGTCTCTCGTAACTTTGGCAATAATGGATGCACATGAGATGCTGTGAGATAATGCATCTCCATGGACAAGCTTCGTTTGCGGGATAGAAACCGGAACCGTCTCCGCATCGACCAGGAGGTGGTCGACTTGGACATTGAGGTCTTCCACAGCGAGTTTCATAGCAAGCCTTGTGGCCTGCCGGATATTGATCTTATCTATCATCGTTTCATCAACGATGCCAACACCCCATGCCAGTGCAGTATCTGTAATCACCTCGTATAACTCTTCGCGCTTTTTCGGAGATAACACTTTGGAGTCACGGACACCTTCAATGAATGTCCCGGGCGTCAAAACCACGGCGGCAGCTACCACTGAACCTACCAGCGCACCCCTGCCTGCCTCGTCTATTCCTGCTACGTGAGTGAAACCCTCCTGCCACAGTCTCATCTCATAATCAAGAGGGTTCATCGCCATCTGCTCCATGGGTTTCCCCGCCGTAATCCTCTGCATTGTCTAAGGTCACCTTACCAAGCAGGCCTTTCCTGAACTCAGACAGCACAAGTACACCTGCTCTTAGAGTATCCACTGTGCCGCCTGCACCCAGACAGCCTCTCCTCTCGCCTATCGCGTGAAGGAGCCTGTGGCTGTCCCAGGTCCGGATATCTTCTAAATGAAAACGCTCGCCAAGAGTAGCGGGGGTTTTATCTTGTAGGATTTTAAGAAGGTCATGGGCCACTTCCACTGAATCATAGCTGTCTTCCGCTAAAGCACCGGTTGCAGCAAGCTTAAAAATGCTTAAAGGATCGTCAACTCTGGGGGACAGAACACCCGGCATATCCAAAAGCTCAATGTTGTTTCCTACTTTTATCCACTGGCGGCCTGTGGTAACCCCGGGCTTTGCCCCAATCTTAGCAGATTTTCTTCCTGCCAGCCGATTGATCAAGGACGACTTTCCCACATTAGGGATGCCGACTACCATGGCTCTCAGGGGCCGCATCTTGCGTCTACGGTCCTTGAGCTTTGTCATAACCTCTCGAGCCAGGCGCGAAATCCCGGATACGACATCTTTGACACCTTCACCTGTCTCCGCATTCACTGCATAACAAGGGTGTCCTTCAGCTGCCAGGATCTTGCGCCAGGCCTCTGTGTCTTTGGGTTCAGCCAAATCGGCTTTTGCCAATACGACAACGCGAGGCTTCATCCGGGTGATTTGTGAAATATCAGGATTCCTGCTTGTCATAGGGATCCTGGCATCAAGCACCTCAATAACAAGGTCAATACCGGAGATGTATTGCCTCATCGTTCGCCTGGCTTTTGCCATGTGACCGGGATACCAAGACAACTTCATTGGTTTACGGCACGCATTTCGGGTTTTCTGATAAGGCTCATTCTGCCCGGAGGCCACCATCTGAAACTGGCTTTCCCTACGATATTCTCCATTGGGACAAACCCGACATCAGGATACCTTGAGTCATCGCTATTATTCCTGTTATCGCCCAGCACGAAGTAGCGCCCTTCGGGCACAGTCTTAGGGCCGAAATAGCCATACGTAAAATCCCTGGTGTAATCCTCATCAAGGACCACCCCGTTGAGAATGACGTGTCCGTCTCTAATCTCCACAACGTCTCCGGGGACTCCGATAACCCGCTTAATGAATCTACGCTTGGGGTTTGCAGGATATCTAAACACCACGACATCTCCGTACTCCGGCTTCCTGAATCTATAAACAAGCTTATTTACAAGGAGCCTCTCACGGTTATAAAGGCTCGGTTCCATGCTGCTTCCTTCAACGACAAATGACTGAGCAACATAGGTAATAATAAACGCAGCAAGGACAATGGCAATGGCGAAAGCCTGCAGATACTCGATTAACTCGGCTTTCACCTCAGGAGACAAAATAGGCCTGGCCCCTGCGCCTGCCATGCCCTCTTGTTGCACAGGTTCAGTACCCGATGCTAAACACGTCGCCGAGCAGCCGGCTTCGTTCGTCAGTTCATTATGCGCTCTGTCACAGCATTCATCGTGTGAATCTCTGTTTTCTAAACCGGGTTCATCTGGGATCACTTTGGATGTCACCTTCTCCTCGCTTCTTTTACCCTGGCCCGCTTACCTACACGATCTCTCAAGTAATAGAGTTTTGCCCGGCGCACTCTGCCTCTGCGTATAACTTCGATCTTAGCTATTCTCGGCGAATGAAGCGGGAAGGCCCTCTCTACCCCTATCCCGGCTGATATCTTTCTGACCGTAAATGTCTCCCGGGTGCCGCTCCCTTTGCGCGAAAGTACGACTCCTTCGAAGACCTGGATTCTTTCTCTTCCGCCTTCGACAACTTTTCCGTGTACCCTAACAGAATCCCCAGGTCCAAAATCAGGGATATCATCACGCAGTTGTTCCTGTTCAATAATGTCAATCATGTTCATTTCCCGGATCCTCCCTCGTTAAGTCGGAGAACTTCTCTTTCTTGATCTCGTCAAGGAGTTTAAGGTCTTCTTCGCTTAAAGAAGCCATATCCAGCAAGTCAGGCCTCCTCTCCAATGTCCTGGCAAGTGATTGCTTCCTTCTCCAGAGCCTTATTTTTTCATGGTCTCCTGAGACAAGGACATCCGGCACAGCCATGCCTCTGAACTCCCTCGGCCTTGTATACTGCGGATAATCCAGGAGGCCGCTTGTAAACGACTCGCTGATAAGAGTTTCCTCACTTAAGACCCCAGGCACAAACCTGGTTACTGCGTCCACCAGAACCATGGCAGGCAATTCCCCGCCTGTCAGCACATAGTCGCCGATGGATATCTCATCCGTAGCTAGACTGCATCTGATACGTTCATCAATGCCTTCATAGCGCCCACAGATGATTATCATGTGCTCTTCCTCAGCTAAGTCTCTTACCGTATCTTGATCAAGGGTCTTCCCTTGAGGCGTCATCAAAATGACCCTGGCAGGCTTTCCCTTCGCATCTTCCAGCACATGTTCGACAGCGGCAAATACAGGTTCCGGCTTCATAATCATACCTTTTCCGCCGCCGAACGGATAATCATCTGTCATTCTGTGCTTATCTGTGGCAAAGTCTCTTATGTTGTAGACGTTGATCTTAATAAGCCCCTTCTCACGAGCCTTCCCGATAATACTGCCGGAAAGCGCCTCCTGAAACATCTCAGGAAAGACTGTCAGTATGTCAATCCTCAATTCACACACCTACTCGAGTCCGGGGATAAGGTCTACAACCACTGTACCTTGCCGGAGATCGATGTTTTTCACTATGTCTCTGACAGCAGGTATCAGTATATTCCCTTGCCCGCATGATTCAACCGATCCGGGGTCCACCTCATAGATATCGTGTGCAACCCCTTTAATAACGCGCACTATCTTGCCTAGACGCCTGCCTTCAGTCGTCACAACCTCTAAGCCTTCAATCTGAAAGACGTAATACTCGCCTTCAGGGAGCGAGACAAGTTGTGACTTGGCAACTTCAAGTGTTGCCCCTCGAAGCTGCTTAGCATCGTCTATGCTTTCGATGCCTGAGAATTTTATAATCACGGACTTTTTGTGGCATCTTGCCCGTTCCACCTCTAAGGTCCTTGATACGCCTTTATGCGTCACCAAGAACCTTGAGCCGGGCGAAAACTGCTCCAGGGAATCGGTAAAAGGCATAACCTTTACTTCTCCCCGGTTGCCATGGAAAGTAGTTATCCTTCCTACTGCCACGTAATCCCCTGGCATCTTACTCCAAGCGCAGTTTTCCATTATACAATCTCCACTGTGGCCCTCTTTCCATGCCGCGCTGAACAAGCCCGAACCAAAGTCCTTATGGCTTTCGCTGTTCTACCCGATTTCCCAATGAGCTTACCCTTCTCATCAGGATTGCAAGAGACCTCGTACACAATAAGTCCTTCTTCATTAGTTGTATCTACGACAGAAATCTCATCAGGATTATCAACAAGGTTCTTTGCAATGTATTCAACTAGTTCCTTCATCTAGAGTCAACTCCCCTTGGAAGCTTCAGTCGTCTCTTCAATTATACCTGCCCTGGCAAGAACTGATTCTGCAGATTCTGTAGGAAGCGCACCCTTACTCAGCCACTCCTGGGTTTTCTCCCGGTCAACAACTATAGTTGCCGGGTTCGCCCTGGGATTATAATATCCAAGGATCTCAATAAACCGCCCATCTCTGGGTGAGCGGGAATCGGACACAACAATCCTGTACGAAGGTTGTCTCTTCGCTCCGGTTCTTGCAAGCCTTATTCTAGGCGCCAATGTTGTCACCTCCTATTTCCTAACGTTGCTCCTTATACAATACTAACCTAACATATCACTGTAGGAAAGGAATTATCCCTTTTCTCATTGCACGGCGTTTGGCTTTGCCTCCGCCGCCGAATTGCTTCAGAAGCCCTTTCACCTGATTGAACTGACGAAGGAGGGCATTAACATCCTGGACTCTTACTCCGCTGCCTCTGGCGATTCTCCTTCGCCTGCTTCCGTCAATAATTTCAGGATTCCGCCGCTCTTCAGGGGTCATAGAGTTTATTATTGCCTCTATTTGCCTGAGATGGTGTTCGTCGACTTGCAAATCGGCTGCTCCTTTGATGCGGCTCATGCCCGGAATCATTCTGAGGATCTCGTCCAAAGGACCCATTTTCTGCATCTGCTCCAACTGATCCTGGAAATCCTCCAGAGTAAACTCGGCAGTTTTCAGCTTCTCTCTGAGTTCAACAGCTTTATCTTTATCATAAGCCGCCTCTGCCTTTTCGATTAGGCTGAGAATATCGCCCATCCCGAGTATGCGCGATGCCATACGATCCGGATGGAAAGGCTCCAAAGCATCGATCTTTTCGCCAACTCCCACGAACTTTATGGGTTTACCTGTTACCGCTCTCGTGGATAATGCGGCTCCTCCCCTGGCATCGCCGTCAAGTTTAGTCAAGATGACGCCGGAAAGCTCCAACCGTTCGTCAAAAGAAGATGCAACATTAACTGCATCCTGACCGGTCATAGCGTCCACCACGAGAAGGACTTCCTGCGGCATAATCACCTTCTGCATACTGCCAAGTTCCGCCATGAGATCGTCGTCTACGTGCAGTCTGCCTCTGGTATCCACAATCACGGTGTCACAGCCTAAGAACTTCCCGCGGTCTACGCCTTTGGACGCAACCTCCACCGGATCTTCGCCTTCCTCAGCGGAAAACACCTCAACACCGATTTTCTCGCCGAGAACCAGGAGCTGTTTTATCGCTGCAGGCCGCCAGGTATCCGCTGCAACCAGCAAAGGTTTTCTTCCTTGCTTCTTAAAAAGATACGCAAGCTTTGCAGCAGTCGTTGTTTTTCCTGAGCCTTGCAATCCAACAAGCATGATAACGGTAGGCGGCTTCGGAGCATACCGGATCTTACTCTCGCGCCCACCCATAAGCTCGGTAAGTTCTGAGTTGACAATCTTGATTACTTGCTGGCCTGGGGTGAGGCTTGCTGAAACCTCGCTTCCTACAGCCCGCATCTTAACGTTTGAAATAAAATCCCGGACTACTTTGAAGTTAACGTCAGCTTCAAGCAGCGCTATACGGATTTCACGTAGGGCCTCTTCCACATCGGCTTCGCTTAACTTGCCCTTCCCTCGCAGCTTACGAAAGGTTTCTTGAAGCCTCTGAGTCAGGTTTTCAAACATCAGGCCCCACCTCCTCCTACTACCGCAAGTAGTATACACTCAGCAACTACCAGCGTCAACTCACTCTTCACTACCAGGCTTAAGCGTCTAGATCGTAAAAGATTGCATCAGCGAATTCTATCGGGTCAAAATCCCGGAGATCATCAATACCTTCGCCGATTCCTATGAGCTTTACAGGAATCTCCAGGCTGTCCCTGATGGCTAAGACAATACCCCCTTTGGCAGTACCATCCAACTTTGTCAGGACAATACCTGTAACATCTACAGCTTCCCTGAATGTCTTAGCCTGACTCAGCCCATTCTGACCTGCTGTCGCATCAAGGACAAGCAAGATTTCATGGGGCGCACCAGGGATCTCTCTTCCTACAACGCGCTTTGTCTTCTCCAGTTCCCTCATTAAGTTAACGTGGGTGTGAAGCCTTCCTGCCGTATCTAAAATCACGTAGTCAGCTCCGCGTGCTTTCGCAGCCTGGCAAGTGTCATAGGCAACTGCGGCAGGATCATGGCCTTCTTCATGGCGGATGACCCTGGCCCCTGCCCTTTCCCCCCAAATCTCCAGTTGCTCGATGGCAGCAGCCCTGAAAGTATCAGTTGCACCAAAGATAACATCGGCTCCTTGCGCTCGGAACCTGTGACCCAGCTTACCCACGGTCGTAGTCTTGCCTGTCCCATTGACTCCTACAACCATGATCACAGTCGGGCCTTCCTCTGCCTTTCTGAGAGGTTCAGGAGGGCCTAAGACCGCAACTATCTCATCTTTTAACGCTCTTAATACAACTTCCTCATCAGAGGCTTCTCTTTGCCGGCTCTCTTTCAATCTCTCGGATATTCCGGAAAGCAACCGTTCTGTAGTATTTATACCTACATCAGCCTGTATCAGTATGGCTTCGAGCTCCTCAAGGAACTCTGAATCAACCACAGGCCTCCTTCTGATCAATGATTGAACCTGTCCCACAATGCTCTGGCGGGTGCGGACCAGCCTTTCTGAAAAGCCGGCAAGAAAGCCTTTCCTGTTTGCCGCATTCATTAGAATAGTTCACACCTTTACGTTCTTACTTCTAAGCTGTCTCCCGGTTGAGATTCAACGCGTCCTCTAAGTTGAGGGAAACCAGCCTTGAGACGCCTGATCCCTCCATTGTAACGCCGTAGAGGGCATCAGAGGTCTCCATCGTCCCTTTCCTATGCGTTACTATAATGAACTGGCCCTCTTTAGCTGAATCCTGCAGGAGATCTGCGAATCTTCCTATGTTAGCCTCATCCAGTGCTGCGTCTATCTCATCTAAAATACAGCACGGGCTCGGGCGGATCTTGAGGATTGCAAATACCAAGGCTATAGCGGATAACGCTCTCTCGCCTGTGGACAGAAGGCTAAGACTCTGAAGTTTCTTGCCGGGAGGTTCTGCCACAATCTCAACTCCGGGAAGGCCGGAACCTTCAGAGTCAACTAAAATGAGGCCAGCGCGTCCTCCCCTGAAAAGCCTTGAGAACAGTGTGTTGAATTCCTGTTTCACCCTGTCGAAGGTTTCCCTGAACCGCCTTTCACTTACCGCATCATAGCGGTCTATGATCTGCCTTAGGAATTCAACAGCACCTTCAATATCACCAAGCCCCTGATCCAGGTAATCCTTTCTTGATTTCACAGACTCATATACCTCGATTGCGCCGAGATCAACAACACCTATAGCATCCATCTTGTCCCTCAGCGTCTGGATCTCTTCTCTTACGTCGTCCCGATGCTTGATGCTCTCATACAAGGCAGGATCAAGCTTTCGCCTGGCTTCTTCCGGTGTCATCCTGTAATTCCGGAGAAGCTCATCTGCCATGTGGCGGGTCCTCTCAAGGACCTCAATCCTCTTGAGGCGAAGCTCAGTCTCCTCCTTCTCGAGCCCTGCGATTTCCTCTTCCAGAGCCTTTTCATTATCCTCTGTCCGAGTGATACTTCGAACTACCTCACGTCTTTCTTCCCTCACAGATGCCAGCTTCTTGTCTAATGCAGCCCTAGCCTCTCGGAGCTCAGAAAGACCGGACTTAGCCTCTTCCAACCGAGGATAAGCCTGTGAAATAAGGCCCCTGACCCGTGTTATCTCCCTTTCTGTCGCGTCAATCTCAGATGCTACTTCAAAAACGGACTTTTCCAAAGCTGCTATCTGGGTTTTCAGGTTCTCTGCTTCCTGGCCCTTCTTGGCAATCCTTACCTTAATGCCCGTGATATCCCGCATAGCCTCATCCCGGGCAGAAGACAACTCTTTAATCCTGTTTGAGACCTCAGCTTGGACTTGCCTCAGGTTTTCCGCTGAAGCTGTAAGCTCTTGATATCTTTTCTCCAATTCCTCTCCTTCATCATCCTGAGAAGGCAGACTTCGGACATCAGACCCCAACTGGGAACGAAGCATCTCAACCCGTTGGCGGCTCTTATCAAACTCCCTTTGCCTTTCGGCTTGCACAGCCTGTAGCTTCGCATTTTCCAGCTCAACCTTACGCAGTTGCTCGACCAAATCACTCTCGAGCCTTTCTTTATCTAAGATTATATCCTTTGCCTGTTCTATCCGTTGCATTACCTTGAGGCTTTCCTCATCGAGACGCTTCTTATCAGCCTCTAGGCCACGGAGGCGCCGCCTTGCCTCGAGCAAGCCTGCCCCTTCCCGTGCCACCCGGCTGCCGCCGGAAATCACGCCTCCGGGGAAGACAATATCACCGTCGGTTGTAACGATCTTAAGAGATCGATCACAGGCTCGGGCAGCGTTAACAGCTGTATCCAAGTCTTCCGCAATCAAGATCCGCCCTAACAAAAACTCCACTACCAAAGTAACAGCAGCATCATAAGATACGAATTGACTTGCAATCCCGCGGATACCCGGCATCTTAAGGACATTAGCGTATTTCCCGGGAAAACCCGAAGGTTTAATGAGGTCCAGGGGCAGAAACGTAGCCCTACCCAGTTTGCGCTCTTTCAGGTACGCAACTATGGACTTTGCATCGCTCTCTTTCTCTACAACAATGTTATACAGAGAGCGTCCTAAAGCCGCTTCAATGGCATGGGTGTATTCACCGGGAGCCTGAACCACATCAGCAACAGTCCCGATAACTCCCTGGAAGACACCCCGCCTTGCTGCAGCCATGACAGCCTTGGTGCCTTGCGGATATAACCTGTCTTTTTGCGCCTCTTGTCTCAGAGCCTCCAGCTCTAAAGATCTCGCGTGAGCCTCCCTTTCCAGCTCCCTTTGGGCATCATAGAGCCTTGCCAGCTGATCCCTGGCATGTTCCAGTTGTTCCTTGACCTTCGCCATTTCCTGCAGCAGGTTTTCTTTCTGTGAGTTTAACTCTTCCAAACAGCCGGTGGTATATGCCAGCTCCGAGGAGATGGACTCAAGCTCTTTCTCGGCATCTTCCAAAAGCTGCCTGCCTCTTTCAGCTTGACGTTCCTCTGCCTCATCAGCCATTCTCCTCCTGGCCAATGCGTTCTTGACTTCAGCCAGCTCAGAGAGGACATCAATAACCTCTACCTTAAGGCGTTCTTCCCTCTCCCTCTCTTTATCCAGCTCACCTGTGAGATGCTCCTCTCTGGTTTCCCCTGCTCTTAGATATTCTTCCGCTTCTTCAAGTTCTGAATTGATCTCGAAAAGACAAGACCTCATTTTTTCAATCTCGCCCTGGGAACGGGTTAGAGCTTTTATGTTTTTCTTGCGCGATGCTTCAAGAGAAGCCAGTTGATCCTCGAGACTTGCCAGCCTGACAGAGTCTGTCCCCACCTTACCTTCAGCTTCTTCAATCTCTGTCCCCAGTTTCGCAAGCTGAGAATGTATCTCGTCACGCAAATCCTCTAATTCAGTAAGATGGGCTTTTTCTTGCAAAAGCTCGTCTTCAAGCACACTGTGCTGTTGCTTCGCATCACCGAGTTTTGCCTTAACCTGAGTCAGCTTGTCCAGGAGGTCATCTGAAAAGGCCTCTGACTTGTCAATCTCAGTCATGATAAGGCCTATCTCAAGGGTGGAAAGCTCCGCACTGTAATCTCGGTACTTACGCGCCTCTTCTGCCCTCTTGGCTAAAGGCTCAACCTGCCTTCCCAGCTCAGCAATGAGATCCCTGAGGCGATCTTGGATTTTTCCGACAGCGTCAAGCCGCCTTTCCACCTCGTTGCGCCGGGTTTTGTACCTGTGAATGCCTGCAGCTTCTTCCAGAAATGCCCTAAGCTGATCTGATCCTGCAGCCAGGATAGAATCGATCTTGCCTTGCTCAATAACGGAATAGCCGGACTTACCCAGCCCGGTATCCATAAAGAGAATATGAATGTCCCTAAGCCGGCACGGAACTCCTGAGATCAGGAACTCGCTGGCCCCTGACCGGTAGACACGCCTGGTAACTTGGACCTCCAGGTAATCAATGGGAAGATATCTGTCGGTATTGTCGAACACTAATGTTACTTCTGCAAACCCCAAGGGCTTTCTGGAACTTGAGCCTGAGAAGATCACATCTTCCATTCTGGAGCCGCGGAGGGTTTTGGCGCTTTGCTCCCCTAAAGCCCACCTGATTGCATCAGCAATGTTGCTCTTCCCTGACCCGTTAGGACCTACAATTGCGGTGATACCGGGAGAAAAGGTAAGCTCCGTTTTGTCTGCAAAGGATTTAAATCCGTAGATTTCCACGCGTTTCAGGTACAAATAAAACCACCCGGTCCAATTATGAAATCTTAACCAATTTTCCCAAAGTACAATGGTATTGTATCACAGCGCACGTGAAAAGAGAATGTTACAGGGTGGTTACAGGCTCACCTTTACTTTCAGGTACAAATCCTCACGTTTCCTTATCTTTCGAGGAATCTCAGGATGAGTAAGGGAACCATACTTACGCAGAATGCGTTTTAGCTTGGCTTTAACTCGTGTGCGTGCGTTATCTACAGCTTTCAGGTTAAGGCCCATAGCCCGGCTGATCTCGCTTGTCGAGTAGCCCTGGCGCAAGAGCACGGTGACCACGTACTCAAGAACAGACAGGTAATCTCTTAATACCTGTTCCACTCTCATACCGGTCCATTTGTCTTCCACAACGGTTTCGGGATTGACGGAATTCCCGGAAATGAAATCCAGGATCGGGCGGGAGCCTTCTGCGTCTGTGACTGCATAGAGAGACAGCGCCTGGTTCAGCAGCCTGTGTTTTCCGCTGCTCTGGCTGCGGAGGCTGTTGTAGACCTTGCGGATAATGCAGAGGTACGCAAAAGAGCTGAACTTAACCCCGGGCCGGTCAAGATCGTATCTGCGGATGGCATCCATCAGGCCAAACAGGCCTTCTTGGGTCAGGTCGTCAAGCTCTAAACCGTACGTTCCTGCTGTTGTAGTCTGGACAATATGCCGTACCATAGGCAAGTACTTCCGAACCAGCTCATCTCTGGCCTCATTTTGTCCTTGCCTTGCTCGATGCAGCAACTCCAGGTCCAACTCTTGGTTATCAGCGGACATACGGAGTCCCCCTCGGCCGGTTGTCACCAAGTTCGCTAAATGTATACTATCGGCCAAGGGATAATATTCTTATAAAATCGGACACGCACCCATATTAATGGCACAGCCTGCTCCCTCTGAAGCAACGGCCTCCAGGAAAACAGGCTGCAGGTCCAAAACCGGTCCCATTTTATGCGAAAGCTAAGAGCGACTCAATAGACTGCTAATACTCACAAATACTCTACTTTGCTCTACCTGGGCTCAACAATAAACTTTATCGCAGTCCTCTCCTCTCCGTCGATTACGATCTCGGCGAATGCCGGAATAGCTATGAGGTCTATTCCGTTAGGTGCAACAAACCCTCGGGTAATCGCTATCGCCTTCACAGCCTGATTCACAGCACCTGCTCCAACTGCCTGGACCTCAGCGGACCCTCTCTCCCTGAGTACGGCAGCCAGGGCGCCTGCTACCGACTTCGGCTTAGACTGCGCTGACACCTTCAGTACCTCCACGCCTTCTACCTCCCGTTCCCAGGTTTTGGACCATAAGCCGCATCTCTCATATAGTTATTCAACATCTCCCCAAAAGATCCTCTGTAATGCGGAATTTCTCGATTTTGTAAGGAGATCAGTCGAACAAAAGACGGTTCAAGGCATCTTTTGCCGCAGCCTGTTCAGCGTCCTTCTTGGTTTTGCCTGCACCTTGTCCTATAGCGGTTTTTCCGGAATAGACTGCGACTTCGAACGTCTTGTCGTGATCAGGCCCTTGTTCATTTACCACTTTGTACACGGGAAGGTTTTTTCCCTTCTTTTGGAACATCTCCTGCAGATCTGCTTTGTAGTTTCGAAAGCCTGCTTGTGTCCGGAAGTCCCTGACATCTGTGGCATAAAGCCTAAGGTGCTTTACGACCAAGTCCCGTGCAGAAGCAAGCCCTTGTTCTAAGAAAACAGCGCCGATAATCGCTTCAAAAGCGTCTGCGAGAACAGACGGCAACTGTCTGCCGCCTGTCACCTCAAGGCTGTGGCCGACCAGGAGGAATTCAGACAATCCCAGACGCTTTGCAGCCGATGCTAAAGACTTTTCACTGACAACCTGCCCGACTACAGCGGAAAGCTCCCCTTCAGAGAGAGCTTGGTATTTCTCATAGAAATACCAGGCACAGGTTAACTTGAGAACAGCGTCTCCAAGAAACTCCAGCCTCTCATTGCCGCGATCAGGGCCTCCGCCTTCGAAAGAACTGTGGGTTAAGGCCTTCCGGAGCAGGCTTCGGTCGCGAAAAGATACCCCGAGCAAGCCTTCTAATTGCGAGATGAAATCCTCTTGTTCTGACATCCTACATTACCTTGCCTACTTGCGAAACTTCTTCGTCACAATGACACCGTTGTGTCCGCCGAATCCGAACGCGTTGGCCATAGCCACATCAACATCGGCACATCTTGCCTCATTCGCCACGTAATCCAGGTCACATTCGGGATCCGGCTCTTCATAATTTATGGTTGCAGGAACAATCCCGGTAAGATGAGCAAATATGCACGCCGCAACACCGCACGCCCCCGCTGCACCCAATAGATGCCCGGTCATTGACTTCGTGGAGCTTACCATCAACTGATAAGCGTGGTCACTGAACACTTCCTTTATTGCCATTGTTTCACATTTGTCATTCATAGGGGTTGATGTTCCGTGAGCATTGATGTAATCGACGTCACACGGGCTCAGCCCAGCATCATCCAAGGCGCTTCTCATGGCTTGTACTGCGCCTTTCCCTTCCGGATGGGGCTCGACAATGTGGTGAGCGTCATCGCTTGAACCGTACCCTACGATTTCCGCATATGGAAAGGCACCTCTTGCAAGTGCATGCTCCAAAGTTTCAAGGACCAAAACGAATGCACCTTCACCCATGACGAAACCGTCTCTCGCCTTGTCAAAAGGACGGGAAGCCGCCTCCGGCTCATCGTTTCTTTGTGACATAGCCCTAAGCGCGCAAAATCCTGCAAAACCCAGAGGGGTGATGCTTGCCTCAGTTCCCCCTGTCAGGATTATCTCAGCATCACCCCGCTGTATAGTTCGGAAAGCTTCTCCGATGGCATGAATAGAAGAGGCACACGCTGTTGTGACAGTAAGATTAGGGCCTTTTGCACCGGTAAGAATGGCAATCTGCCCTGAAGCCATGTTCGGGATCATCATCGGTATGAAGAAAGGGCTGACCCTTCTCGGTCCATGGGATAACATAAGCTCCATTTGGGCCTCAGTCACGTCGAGGCCCCCGATACCGCAGCCCATTATGACACCGGTTCTCGCGGCGATCTCCTGGGAAATCTCAAGGCTTGCGTCTTCCAACGCCATTTTCGCGCAGGCTACCGAAAACTGAACAAACCTGGCCAGCCTGTGAGCTTCCCGCGGAGACATGAAGTCTTCCGCTACAAAATCGCGGACCTCACCTGCCATCTGAGTCCTGTAACCCTCCGGATCAAAAGCAGACACCCGTGCAATACCGTTTCTCGAAGTCCTGAGGCCTTCAAAAAAACCTTCTTTTCCTGTGCCGATTGGGGTAACTGCTCCGATCCCGGTTACCACAACCCGTGTTTTCATACCTTCACCCCACACTCCCTCGTGTGCCTTTCCTGTGATTTCAGACTAATCGTCTTCTATTCAGATTCCGCCAGCCGCTCCACGATAAAGTCGACAATATCCTGCACAGTCGTGTCCTCTGCGAGATCGACATCGAGGAGCCCAAGGTCGAACTCTCTGTCAAGCTCATCACCGATGCTCATCCTGGTAGCAGAATCAGCGTAAAGATCGTTCATTGTAGCATCAGGAGTTACAGACGCCTCATCGACCCTGGTTTCCTTGACTATTATGTCTTTCACTTTGGCAAAGACTTCCTCTGCCCTATCTTGCATGTCTGCCATTTTATTCACCTCCTTCTATTGGATTTCGTGCATGTCACTTTAAGTAATCATTTACATTGCAAAACCGCCGTCTACACACAACACCTGGCCTGTTATGTAGCCGGCAGCATCAGAAGCTAAGAATAGACAGGCTTCTGCTACATCTACTGCAGAACCGGCCCTGCCAAGGGGGACATGCTTTATCAGGCTCTCCTTGAGATTATCACTCAACCTTGTTGTCATACCTGCGTCAATAAACCCAGGAGCAACAGCGTTTACAGTAACCCCGCGCATGGCAAGTTCTCTTGCAGCAGCTTTGGTAAGGCCGATGATGCCTGCTTTTGACGCTGAGTAATTGCATTGACCCGGATTGCCAAGAATACCTACGACAGACGAGATGTTTACTATTCTACCGTATCTCTGCCTGAACATCCTTCTACCTACTGACCTCATAAAGTAGAATGTCCCGGCTAAGTTGACATCGAGGACTTCCTTCCACTCCTCATCAGTCATTCTGATAAGGAAGTTGTCAAGGTTTATGCCCGCATTATTAACAAGGACATCTATACGGCCTAATCTATCGTGGATTTCGGAGACAGCCTCCTCAACGGAGGCAGAAGAACTGACATCCACACTCTTTGCGAAAGCCGTGCCTCCTTCGGCGACTATCTCCTCTGCCAACTTCTCCGCAGCTTCAAGGCTTCGTCCGGCAATTGCGACAACATGCGCGCCTTCCCTCCCGAAAGCCCTGGCTATCTCGGAACCGAGCCCACCTGAAGCCCCTGTGACAATGGCAACTTTATCTTTCATCCTCATTGCCTGAAAACCTCCCTGACGGATCTTAAGACGTCATCTACCGGAGCAGTCCCGTCAAAAGCAACTGCACAAGCCTCAGGCTGAATCTCGCGGATCAGTCCTATCAGGGCTTTGCCGGGACCCAGTTGAATAAAGGTGCGGACACCGTATTTCCACATTTCCCCCACACAATCCTCCCAGAGGACAGGCTGGGAGATCTGTCCCTTGATAGCTTCTTTTATCCTTGCCCCGGATTCGGACATTTTACCGTCAATATTCATAACCTGCGGAATTCGAGGTGTATCGAAATTTGTATTTTCCAGGTGAGATCCTAACTCGAGCCCGGCAGGCTCCATCATCTTTGAATGGAACGGACCGCTGACTCTAAGAGGGATTACCCTCCGTGCACCCTTGGCAAGACACAACTCCTTTGCCTTCCTGAGGCCCTGAAGCTCTCCTGATATCACAATCTGAGTGGGCGAATTGAAATTGGCAGGTTGAACCCATCCTGCTCGGCGAGCTTCCCGGCAAGCTGAAATAACGCCTTCTCTGTCCAAACCTATTACAGCAGACATCCCGCCTACCCCGGGAGGACAGGCTTTCTCCATTAGCTCGCCTCGAATCCTGACAAGCCTCAGAGCATCCTTCAATGAAAGTACGCCTGAGGCCACCAGAGCAGCGTACTCGCCGACACTGTGGCCGCTTACGACATCGGGCACAACTCCCAGAGACCTCACGACAGCAAAGGCAGCAACAGACGCAGCAACGATTGCAGGCTGAGCGTTTTTTGTCAGCGTCAAGTCTTCCATAGGCCCTTCAAAACATAACCTTGACACTGAGAACCCTAAAGCCTGATCTGCCTCTTGAAAAACCTTTCTTGCAGCCTCATAGTTATCTTGTAGTTCCTTCCCCATGCCGACCTTTTGGCATCCTTGCCCCGGGAAGACAAATGCCAGCTTCTCGCGGCTGTCACCCAATGCCTGCCACCGCCTCTGACTCTTTGTTTTCCTATTCTTTATTCCACTTAAGCACCGCTCCGCCCCAGGTAAGGCCTGCTCCGAACCCCACCAGCACTAAGGTGTCGCCGTTCTTCAACACGCCTCCCCTGGCTGCCTCGTCCAGGGCTATAGGGATAGAGGCAGCAGATGTATTGCCGAACTTGGCAACATTGGAATAAAGCTTATCCGGAACGCCCAGCCTTTCAGCGGCAAGCTCTATCAGCCTCTGATTTGCCTGATGCGGAATGATTAAGTCTACATCCTCTATCTTCAAGTTTGCCTTCTCAAGGACTTCAGAGGTAGCTTCCACCATTGCGCGTACTGCAAATCTATACACCGGATTCCCTTTCATCTTGATGTAATGGAGCCTCGATTCCACAGTCTCATGGGATGCAGGCATTCCTGACCCTCCGGCAGGGATTATCAAGACATCACTGCCGGTTCCGTCAGATTTCAGAACGTATTCAAGAATTCCTTCACCGAGCTCGCAAGGCTTAACAACTGCAGCCCCTGCTCCGTCACCGAACAGTACGCAAGTGTTTCTATCTTCCCAATCCACGATCCTGGAGAGCGTCTCAGCTCCGACTACAAGGATGCTGTCGTACGCGCCTTGCGCCACAAGGCCCCACGCGAGGGAAACAGCATACACAAACCCTGTGCACCCGGCGCTGATATCGAAAGCAGCGGCTTTCTTGGCCCCGATTTTTGCTTGAACCCAACATGCGCATGACGGGAATATCGTATCAGGCGTAACTGTGGCAACAATTATCAAGTCAACTTCTTCAGCAGTCATTCCTGCATCATCCAGAGCCCGAAGAGCTGCCTGAGATGCGAGGTCAGATGTTACCACATCTTCAGAGGCTATTCGCCTCTCCCGGATGCCTGTGCGTTCCACAATCCATTCATCGCTTGTATCTACCATCTTCTCAAGGTCAAAATTGGTAAGGATCCTGTCGGGCACAGCGCTTCCTGTCCCGGCTATACGTGCTCCCCTTAAGACCGGTGCTTTAGTTGTCAAGGCTATCTCCCCTGTCAGAACCGCCTGTCTGAAGACGTTGGGCAATGGATTCTATAACATTGCCTGAAACGGCATCTTTGGCTGTTCGTATTGCATTCTTGATGGCTTTGGCATTGGACCGTCCGTGAGCAATGACTGTAACCCCGTTAACACCCAGGAGCAGCGCACCCCCGTACTCCGAATAGTCCATTTTGCTTTTGAGGGATCTCAATGCAGGACGCATCAAAAGCGCTCCTAATTTTGAGATAAGGCTCTTTTCAACAGATGCCTTGAGTATCTTTACCATGGCTTCGCCTACACCTTCAGCCAGCTTCAAAACGATATTCCCGGTGAAACCGTCTGTAACAACGACATCAGCATGTCCCATGGGAATATCTTTACCTTCGATATTTCCAATGAAATTACAGCCGGATTTTGCGATTAATTCATAGGCCTGAACCTGCAATTCTGTGCCCTTAGTAGATTCCTCTCCCATATTGAGCAAACCGATCCTTGGATTCTCCTTACCGATCTGTCTGGCATAGGCATCTCCCATAAGAGCAAAACTCAATAAATGGTGGGGCCTGGACTCTGAATTCGCACCTGCATCTACCACAAAGCAATACCCTGCCGTTGTGGGAAATGGTATGGCAATCGCAGGTCTATCTGCACCTTCCAGCCTTTTCAACCTTAGAATTGCACTTGCCATCATTGCACCTGTATTGCCTGCAGATACCACTGCATCTGCGTCCCCCTGCGCCACTAGGTTGCATGCCGCCAGTATGGAAGAATCGCGCATTCTCCTTAGCGCCTCTACAGGATGGGATTCGTCCATTGGAATGACTTGCTGTGCATGCACAATAGATAAGTTGTCACGATTTGCGCCTGCCCTAGCAAGCTCCCTTTCAATATCGTCTTGCACTCCTACAAGGATTACCTCAACGCCAAGCTCCTCTGCGGCAAGCAGCGCACCTTTAACTGTCTCACGCGGTGCAAAGTCTCCTCCCATTGCATCAAGGGCAATTCTCAATCGGAACCCCTCCTTGAGTCTTGACTGGATGATTCATGTTCTTCCACTGCAAACACTGTGAATTCTCCGATAAAGACTTCTTCATGGCCGGCTTTGGTCGTGACTTTGACCACATGTCGCCTTCCGCTTCTCGTCAAAACCTCCGCTTTTGCCACAAGACGTTCTCCTGCCTTAACCGGCCTTAAGTATTTCACTCTTGCAGTGCCTGTAAGGGCAACCTCTGCATCCACAAGTGCAACAGCTAACGAGTTTGCCTGCGCAAAAATATGGTGCCCTCGAACAATGGAGGTCCTCTGAAAAGCCATGTCTTTTGCGGTCTCAAGTATGGATATGCCTTCTTCGCCAAGCTTCACATCGATTAGTTCTCCGATGACTTCTCCTGTTTCCACTGAACGCACCTTATTTGTGGCTTCCTCAGCCAGTCTCCTTGTGCGCTCACGGGATTCAGGAATTCCCAGCTCCAGCCTGTCAAGACGTACGGTCTGGATGCTAACTCCAAACAAAGATGCCAGTTCTTTGTCGGTTATGAACGGGTCTTCTTCTATGACCTGTCTAACGCGCCTCAGGCGATCCGCCTTCTCCAGCTTAGGCTTCACATGTCATCAACTCTCAGCAGCAAATATGATAAGAGGATCATTAGGATTATAACCAAGTCTTAATATCAGATACTAAAACTAGTATATATTGCACCTTATGCAACATGCAAGATGGAATCGGCATTTTGAAGGGAAATGACAAAAGGCCGTGCAACATACTGCCGGCCTTTCTTAGACAAGAAAGCGGAATATCCGGTGAGTCGCGGCGCCTAAGCCTTCTTCTTCTCTTCCACAGAGATAATCTGTCGTCCGTCATAGTAGCCACACTCAAGACATACTCTGTGTGGCATTCTCATGGCATGGCACCTTTCACACTCAATAAGCTTCGGCGCTTCAATCTTCCAATTAGCGCGATGTTTCCTTGTTCTCGATTTACCCCATTTTCCTGTTGGATTTGCCACTTAATTCTCACTCCAGTCCCAGAAACTCGTCTTTAAGCTTGCTTCTCATAAAGCTGACGAAGAGGTGCAAGGCGGATATCTCCCTCGTCCACGGAACATCCGCACTCTCCCTCATTCAAGTTTTTACCGCAAACAGAGCAGAGGCCTTTACACTCTGCAGAACAAACCAGCTGAATAGGAAGGGCTAGGGCCAGATGAGAGTTGACTTCCTTAGAAATATCTACGAAATCTCCGATGTAAGTCAAGATCTCATCTTCTTCGCGTTCGGACACTGCCTGAGGCCTGGCAGACCCCTTATGATACTGCTCCTCGAACCCTGTCTCAACATCCAATACGAATTCCTTTAAACATCTGTGGCACTCAGCCTTAAATCTTGCTTTTGCCTTTCCCTGAATAAGAATGGTTTTATGCCCGGTAGATGTCGCTTTCGCTACAGCATGTACAGGAGTCATCGGTTTTAGGGGTACACCGGCTACTTCCATCGGCTCCGGAGGTCCTTCCAGTTCCGCTTCAAAACTTGCGCCTTTTGTATCCTTTATCGTGGATATGTCTATTATCACAGAAGCACCCCCCTGCAAGACATGTTGAATTATAGAACAGAGTAGCGCTTCAGTCAACCGGAAAGACGGCGCTTCAGAATCAGCTTGCGGCAGCCTCCTTTACACATGCCTGGTGCTGGGAGCAAGACTTTCCTGAGTTATGAAGCTTACTACCGAGAAAGTGTATGCAAAAATGGCCGTTAAAGTTGTTGTCGGTAATAGTCTGGCCTCCGTGTGGCATTCCATTCATCGAAGCTGCTATCCTGCGCCCGCTTACCTGAACTATAATAGGCCTCCTGTTCCAGGTCCAGCTTCCACCGCATATCCTTTTCATCATAGCAGTGTCTTCTTTCGTATACGGTTCCACGTCAGCGTGCAGGCTCCCTCCCCTTCTTCTTACACGAAACGTAAGGCCTGTCCTGACATCAATTACCGTAACTATGCTGCCAACCTTAAAAATGCGATTCGCCGTATCCCAGTGGAGCATCTCGGCGGCTCCAGGCTTTCCTCTGGATGCGATACCCGTAACAGGAATCAGAAGCTCTTGCCCGACCCTGATAAGGGCCGGATTAGATATGTTATTGATGGCTGCAAGCTCATCAACGGAGACACCCAGCAATCTGGCAAGGTCGTAGAGGGTATCCCCTTGGTTGACTATGTACGTTTCCAGCCTCGGGCGCGCCATTTCCGCTTCAAGGAGACTCCATGTGTCAGCACCTACAATACCGTCAACAGTCAAACCGTTAGCTTTTTGAAAAGCAATCACGGCCTGTCTTGTCCTGTCACCGAAGACTCCGTCGCTTCCCTCATCTAAAAACCCCAGGATGTTCAAGATATCCTGGAGCTCGCGAACGGATTCACCCCTCATTCCATGCTTCAGCACAGTGTGAGCACTGGCTGCAAAAGGTAAACACATACAAACTAACAATAAAACGAGAGCAATGAGAATCCCTCGTCGTCTAGCTCTCCCATGCAAGAGCGCCAAAATAAATCGCCCCCTGAAACCAGGAATTGATTTCTTGTCTTCCTATTATTCGCCAACTATCTCCTTATTCCTCCTGGCAATGTCGTCCAATGTTGCGATTGCCTCGTCTATGTCGCTGACCCCGATGACTTCAATGGATTTCAGCCTTTTCCCTATCTCCTCCGCGGACTCAAGGTTCTCGCGAGGAACGAGAAAATACGAGGCTCCTCCCCTTTCTGCAGCTACTATCTTTTGCTTCACTCCTGCAATAGGGCCTATGACACCGTCAAGCCCGATAGTGCCTGTTCCGGCTATAATCTTACCTCCTGTTAAATCAGCAGGGTCCAGCTGGTTGAGGATCTCAAGGGTAAACATAAGGCCTCCTGATGAGCCTTTGACATTACGTGAATCTATTTTGATGTCTATCGGGAAACCGTACGACAAGCTGGAACTGACAAGAACTCCCACAGCAGCGCGTGTCCGATCCTCAGGATGAACGTCTGTCGGAACCTGGAGAGCCTTGACCTTTCCCTGTCTTGATACAATGAGCATTACTTTATCACCCGGTGTCCTCCTGCTGATAATCTTAACTGCTTCATCTGCAGTAGAGACCCGCTTATCATCTACAGCTAAGATAATATCTCCCTGTTCCAGTAGATCCCGGGCCGGGCTGGCGTCCAACACAGCTTCGATCCTGACAACAGTCTCCACCTTAACAGGATAGCCCAGCCTTTCCAGAGCAACGGCTCCGGCAACCACCTGACTCTCCCGCATCAGGCTTTCCATGATGCTGATATACCTCTCAAGGTCCATACCTTTAGGAATCTCTTGTGACCTCTTTATGACGTCAATGTCAGGGGAAATAAGGGCGAGGATTAACGAAGGGAGCCCTGCCGGAGCGCTGGTCACTGCGGTCAACAAGAATGATCCTTCCGCGTCTTTTCTGCCGGTGTCAACGGTAACCATCTCATCAAGCTTCTGGACCGGGCCCGGACCGATAACAAGGTAATTACGCACGAGAAAGCCATGGATACCTGCGATTACAACAAGCACCGCCCCTAGCTTCAGCCATCTCTTTCTCTTTCTCATGAAGTTATATCCCTCCGGCATTGCCCCACATATCGGCGAATTCTTTCTATCTATTCTACTTAACCCTAATCTATGATATTCCCGGCAGCGTACAGGAGGGAAAGCATATCCCTAAAGCGGCTCAAATATACTTCATTAGGCACGACGACAGCAGGGGCACCGTAAGGAGGCTTTCGGGCAATGATTATGAGGCCACGCCTGACTCAAAGGAGCGCGTATCTTATGGCAGGATGCGCTCTCTTCATCACCATAATGATCCTGCTTTATCCCAGCGTTGCCTTTCGAGCGTCCATTGAAGGGCTGCGGGTTTGGTGGGAGATTGTATTCCCTGCTCTCCTCCCGTTTTTTGTCGCTGCAGAAGTCTTAATGGCCTTTGGCGTAGTGCATTTCATCGGCGTCTTGTTGGAGCCTCTAATGAGGCCTGTCTTCGATGTACCGGGAGTAGGCGCCTTTGCCCTGGCAATGGGTATCACCGGCGGATACCCTATCGGAGCAAAGATTACTGCAAGCCTGAGGCGAAAAGGCCTTTGTAACCAGATAGAAGGCGAACGGCTGGCTTCATTCACCAATACCGCAGACCCCCTTTTCATGTCCGGGGCAGTGGCAGTAGGGATGTTTCAGTCCCCGGAGCTCGGAGGGATAATATCAGGTGTGCACTATATATCCGCTGTTATCGTGGGGATTCTCTTGAGGCTCCATGGAAGGACAGGGAGCCTCAGAGTACCTGAGCGCGATGTCAGAACAAAAGGGAATCTCTTCAAGAGGGCGAAAGAGGAACTCGATAAAGCGAGGCAAGCTGACGGAAGGCCTGTGGGACAGGTATTCGGTGATTCAGTCCGTGACTCCATAAGCAGCCTCCTTGTAGTGGGAGGCTTCATTATGATGTTCTCTGTAATCATTGAAGTGCTGACGACCTCAGGAATACTCAAGCTTGTCGAGGCATCTCTTGTCTTCATCGCACGCCCTTTGAAGGTTAAGGACGCTCTGATTTCACCTATGATTAGGGGATTCTTCGAGATCACTCTGGGAACTGAACTTGCGAGCAAAGCGCAGGCACCTCTACTTGACAGGCTTGTGATAACAAATGCAATAATCGCATGGTCAGGGTTATCGGTTTTCGGGCAGGTATCAGCAATGGTATCAGGAACAGACATAAGAATGACGCCTTACTTCGTCTCAAGGTTCATCCATGCAGCAATCGCAGCAGCCATTACCGTGGTATCTATGAGCCCGTACGGCCAAGGCATCATAAAGCTGGTGTCCCCCGTCTTTGTCATGGGATCCGGAATAGCCCAAGCACCGTATTATCTTAGACTTCTTTCATCCTTTACAAAGTTCCTGACAATAATAGCTGTCATGGTGGCACTGTCTGTCGCCTTATGGCTCATCCAGAGAATCCAACTGGTATTCATACGAGTCAAAGGCGTTAAATAGAGCCTTTCTCCAGTTCTTCAACTCCACGCCTGATTACTTGCAAAGCCCGGGCGAGGTTGTCGTCTAGCTTCGTAAGGACATGAGCTGCATACTCATTTGCGCCTTTTCGAATGCTTTCAGCTTCTTGCCTGGCCTCATTAAGAATCCTCTCAGATTCTTCCTTGGCAGCCTTGACTATCTCTTCTTCAGAAACCTTGGATTTCAGGTACTCAGTGGCTGATCCTTTCATGTTTTCAGCTTCACGGGTAGCATCAGCAATAATCCTGTCTCTTTCCTTGACCACTTCTTCTGCTTTCTTCACTTCATCCGGAAGAGAAAGCCGAATCTTGTCAATGAGCTCCAAAACATCGTACGCGTCTACCATTACCTTATTAGTAAGTGGCATTCTCCTGCTGTCCTCAATTATTTCTTCAAGCCTGTCTAGGAGTTCAATTAAACCTATTTTCCCCACCCTGGCTATTCCTCCTCATTCCGGAAAATCTATATTCATTCGTTTATACTTTTCAACAAGCATCTTAACGACGTGATCAGGGACAAAGCCCTTTACACATCCTCCGAGACTTGCCACTTCCTTAACAGCGCTGGAGCTTAAGTATGCGTACTCATTGCCTGTCATCATGAATACAGTCTCGATATTGCCTATCTTCCTGTTCACTGACGCCATTTGAAACTCATATTCAAAATCTGACAAAGCCCGTAGCCCTCTCAAGATGGCATTGGCTTTCCTGGACCGCGCAAAATCCACCAGAAGTCCCTGGAAACATGCAATCTCTACATTCGGAAGGTGTTTCACAGATTCCTTCAACATTTCGATGCGTTCTTCAACAGTAAAAAGAGGCTCCTTGCCCGGGTTCTTGGCTACTGCTACGATAAGTTTGTCAAAGAGTCCGGCACCACGTTCAACAATATCTAGGTGGCCATAGGTGACCGGATCAAAACTACCTGGATATATTGCTATCTTCATTGTTGCGTCCTCCATCGACAGAATGGGAAAAGCATGGTTTGCGCCTTACCGTTGGAGCACATAAAAAGATATTATCGTATCACCGTATTTTTCACGTCTGGTAGCTTTCAGTTCATCGAATTCATCAGGTAATTCTTGTCTTGACTCGTGCCTTGCAATGACGATTCCGTCTGAATCCAATAGTGTGTAGGTGGAGATAATCTCCATAGTCTCTGGGACCAGCCCATGACCGTAAGGCGGATCAACAAAGACAATGTTAAACACTTCTCCCTGTCGGTATAGGGCAGGCACAAGCCTTCTGACATCGCCCTGGATTACTTTTGCAGAGGATGAGAGGCCTGTGATATCCAGATTTGTCCGGATAACGTTAACCATCTTGCGTGAACACTCGACAAACGTTACCCGCCTGGCACCTCTACTTAATGCTTCAATCCCTATTGCACCGGTTCCTGCAAAAAGGTCGAGACACCTGGAATCGGGAATATCCGGAGAGAGAATATCAAACAAAGACTTTTTCACATTGTCGGGGATAGGACGCGTTCTTCCACTTCCTGCTCCGACCAGGCGATGTCCTTTGGCGCTCCCCCCGATAACCCGCAAAGAGATTAACACCTCCATTGGCAGCATTTACCATGCTCGTTATTGTATAGAACACTTGCTGCGGCATAAACTACATTTGAAAGAAGAGCCGAGGATAACGGTACCTGGGCGGTGCCGGGGTTCCAAAACCCTCCCCCATAAGCTCTTCCTCCGGTTTCTCCTCTCCCACGGGATGACGGTCGTAAGACCGTCGTCTTACTTTTCTTTTGAGTCCGTTCTTACTCAGCGGAAATAATATAGTAATACACCGGCTGTCCACCGTAGTGGACCTCAATCTCCAGATACGGATAGACATCAGCAAGTCGTTCTGCCAGTTCGTTGGCGTCTTCAGAGCGAATATCCTTACCATGGTAAATGGTTATCAGGGAAGTATCAGAGTCCACCATCTGGCTGACAAGGCTCATAGCGACTTCATTTCGATCCTTCCCTGTTGAGCACAGCTCCCCGTCTTTTATCCCGATAAAATCCTTCTCATCGATGGAGAATCCGTTCACAGAGGAAGCACGGACTGCGTAAGTAACTTCACCTGTGCTAACCTGTGATATCATGTCTTCCATGGACCTACGGTTAGATTCGGCATCTACAGAAGGATTGTAAGTTACCAGGGCAGCAACTCCTTGAGGAATCGTTTTCGTCGGAATTACAACGGTTTCAATGTCAGATACAAGCTCCTTGACTTTGTCTGCCGTAAGAATGACGTTGCCATTGTTAGGCAGGATAATGACACTTTTTGCTGCCACCTGGTAGACAGCATCCCTCAGCTCCTCAATGCTGGGATTCATCGTCTGTCCGCCTTCAACGATAACGTCAGCGCCTAAGCTCTTGAGGATCTCTGAGAGCCCTTCTCCGACAGCTACAGCTACAACCCCTACAGGCTTCTCCACCTTCTGTTCCTTGGGTTTAGCCTCCCCTGCTCCACCTGACTTATACCGGGAATCCTGTTCATCATCACCGGAATCAATAGAGACCACCCTGTCACGCTTAGATTTTGCCTCTTCGAACTCATTGTGCTGGTATGCCATGTTATCTATTTTTATCTCATGCAGTTCGCCCAGGCGAATGCAGTGCTCCAGCACTTGTCCGGGATGGTTGGTATGAACATGTACCTTTGCCACGTCATCTGTGCCTACAACCAGGACACAATCGCCAAACCTGGTGAGGTTTTGTCTAAGCATGTCAAGGGGAAGGTTTTTCCCCTTCACAAGGAACTCTGTGCAATACCTGAACTCCAAATCAGGTCTTTTTTCTTCTTCTTTAGCTTTTCTTGCAGCAACTTTGCTATCTGCTTTCTGAGGAACGGCAACCAAGGCATCCCGCCTTGCAAACACTGCTTCCCCTCGAATAGACTTTACAAACCCTTCCCAGAAAAATACCAACCCCTGCCCGCCTGCATCCACAACACCGGCTTCTTTGAGTGTTGGGAGCATCTCAGGGGTCTTCTCAAGGGTGTCCTGGGCATCATTGAGGATTTTTTCTACCGCTTGAACCATATCGAGGTTGTTCCGCTTGCATTCCACAGCGGAACGAGCAGCTTGCCGGGCTACTGTCAGCATTGTACCTTCCACAGGCTTCATAACCGCTTTATACGCCATAGACGCGGCTACCTGCAGCCCTCGGGCAAGGCCTGCCACATCAAGGGCGGTTTTGCCTTCAACACCCTTTGCAAATCCCCTTAATAGCTGGGAAAGGATAACACCTGAATTACCCCTGGCCCCCATCAGAGAGCCCAGTGCTACCGCTTCAGCTATATCAGATAAGGTCTTACCTTGGACCTTGCTGATCTCGCGTACAGCAGCCAACAGAGTCAGGTGCATATTCGTGCCTGTATCCCCATCAGGAACAGGAAACACGTTCAATGAATTAACAAGTTCCTTGTTTGCTCCTAACCATTCTGTCCCGGCAGAAATGGCACGTGCGAAGTCTTCTGCATCAAGTAAAGTCCGCCCCAACGGGCCAACCTCCTGTCGCCGGTCACTCACCTTCGTCGTCTCGGGCATGTGTTACTCTCACACCTTGTACAGTAATATTAACCCTCGAGACCTTAAGGCCTGTCATCGTTTCTACAACGTACTTTACCTTATTCATAACATTGTGGGCTACTTCAGTGATCTTAGTCCCGTATTCAACTATGATGTATAAGCCTATTACGACCTCATCGCCGGCAAGCTTCACTTCAACACCTCGGCCCATATTATCCATGCCGAGGAGTTCAGCTATCCCGTCTTGAATGTTTCTCGACGCCATCCCAACAAGGCCATAACACTCAGTTGCAGCCATCCCACTGATGAGAGCTATCACCTCATCTGAGATAGTAATCTGGCCAAGTTCGGTGCTGACATCTCTTCCCATTTAACTAGTTACCTCCTGCATTAGCCCTTCGGCAGCACAGACTTCTCTCTTATTTCTCCAGAACTCGAGGAATTCCTTTTCTGTAATGGTATTCATCCTCCCGGTGGCTTTAGAAACACGTCCTTACAAAACAAGAGTCTGTTGCACTGCCCGCGCTGCTATGATACAATACGCTGGAGGCGTTTTCAAGATGGGGGGTGCTAACAGGCATGGCACGTCGATGTGACATATGTGGAAAAGGACCGCAGGTAGGCAAGCAGATAAGCCACTCTCACAGGGTATCTTCTCGGAGATGGCTTCCGAATATACGCCGCGTAAGAGCCTATGTCAACGGTAGCACAAAGCGGATTAGAGTCTGCACATCATGTCTTCGTTCAGGAAGAGTTGAACGTGCACGCTAAATACGAACCACCAATGATTATTCGACGAGCCGCGGATTTGACTATGTGAGCCCGTCGAATTTTTTTGTACACTAAAACATGAAGACCGTTATTCTTTTATCTCAGCAGCATCTTAGAACCTACCACTTAGAACCTACCACACGAACTTTATGTTATCTACCATGCAAAGCCACGACCAGCCTGAAAACTCCAGCTTGATGGATTTGATATATGAAGGCCGATAGACTTCTGCACTCAAGTTATACGACCTGTTAGTCCATTTCCCAAGCTCAACGAATTCAGCGTTACGGGCAATTCCTCCGTCAACAGGCATGTGGTAGTAGAACACCCTTTCAAAAGATCGGTCTTTCCCATCTCTGTCCACATAATCAACGATGACTTTCAGAGGATAGGTATCCCCGGGGTCATACTGTTTAAGCGTATAATCGCTTATCAACACGTCAAAGGACAGAAAAACCAAGCCTGTGAGCGGAACTTCAGTGTGTATTGCCTGCTCTAAGCTGCAACTGCCCATCTCAAAAGTAGGCGGACGAGACACAGCAAGGACATGTTCCCTATCCCCTTCTGACACTACCTTCCACTGGGCAGCTCTGGCACCTCGCTCTTCCGTGTGCGACCATGTCCAGCCTGTAATGTCCCCTTCCTGGAATCCCCCGTTCCTCGGCAACTCAACAGGTGACGCCGGGCTTTCAACAGTAGTGAATGTCCACCTGTAATCATCACGCAGTTCGATATTGTCGGAACTTGTCGCATCCCTTGTTATAGTCACAGTATAGGTAGTGGAGTATTTCAGAGGACGAGAAGGAGTGACAACGAGAACCGAGTTATCATGCAAAAATTGCCAGCTTCTCGCACTGAAGTCAGGAGCAGGAGATATGGAAATCGCTGAAATCGTTGAGTCTTCATCCATAGGTTCGCTGAACACAATATGGATGGAAGTATCCACAGGAACATACTCCATTCCATCTGACGGATAAACCTGAACCACTCTGGGGCCCGTAGAGTCTTTTGCAGTAACTCCGCCAGAGCAGATCATCCCAATGCATAATGCTGCGATAAGTAGAAATATCAAGGTCTCCCGGCAACGGCTTCGGTACATCAGGTAGCCTCCTTTTGCATTACCCGCTTTACACAAAGGATAGATACTAATCACTTTGAATTCGCCGTGCACTTAAAATATCCTGCCTGGGACCTTGTCACCATAGGGACACCATAGCATCTGAGCCATCGTCTATATAGATAATCCTGATGGCCCGGTCTTCGATAAGCGCGCAAGTTCCGCGCCCTTCCGCAGCCTTCGGCAAGCTGGGGCTGCCCGGGTTAACAATTACACCGCCTTTGTCTCCGAAAGGCTTGACTATGCCGGGAACATGGGTATGGCCTGTCACTATGATATCAAGCTTGAACCGGTTCATGAGTTCGGCGAGTTCATCCTGTGAAGTCATATGTCCGTGCGTAACCATTATTGATACACCGTCTACAACAACTAGGGCATAAGGGGCTTGAATCGGCACATCTATGACAAGTTGATCAATGTCTGCATCACAATTGCCCCGTGCAATAACGAGCCTTCCGGAATATCGATTAATAGCTTCCGCCAGGTCTTTGGCGCCATATCCGCCGGGCAGCGGATTCCGCGGACCGTGATACAGCACGTCTCCTGCATGGAGAAGCAAGTCTATATCCCCGAGAACCTGAAGGCATCTGTTCCATGCCTCCAGGGAACCATGGGTATCACTGATAATCCCTAACCTCATGGGTTTTCCTTCCCTCCCGCTTTTCCCGAATCAGCGCAGGCAAGAGCTTTCCTGCCATCATCACAAGATTTTTCGTATCTTCATAAGTCAGTATCTCCAGCGCGTGCTCCCATGAGATAAATTCAGCGCAAGAGATCCCTTCTTCTTCTTGAGGTTTTGTATGAGGGTTAGGCAGATCATCTCCTTCCGGCACTCCCAAATACCAGTACACAGTCTTGTCGCAAGGCTCACCTGTGACTTCCGACACGTATGTGTACTCAGTCGTACCCAAGGCACAGATGATCTTCGCACTAACCCCTGTTTCCTCCAAAACCTCCCTCAGAGCAGCCTCCCTGGGCGTCTCAGAGGGTTCTATCTTACCTTTAGGTAAAGTCCATTCACCGAACCGGTTCCTTATGACAAGAACACTGTCATCGGAAAATACTGCTATCCCAGCGCTGACCTCACGCTTCCGGGCCATTCGGTCCAAATCAGTCCTCCTCTTTGCGGCTTATGCCGATTACTGTCAAGTGTCCGTTAAGGTCCCACTCGCGGCTGTACTCGCCCCACGGTTTTGCCTCATCTATCTTACCTGCGTATATCAGGTCCTTTGAAAGAGTCTCTTCCATAATATAGTCCTTATGGAGCGTAGACGCCTCTTCTACGTCGCTGTCAGACCAGAAACGAGTGACGATTCTGTCCTCAACATTGAAATCGGCTTCCTTGCGCATAGTCTGGACTTTGTTCACCATTTCCCTGGCAAGGCCTTCCATAATGAGCTCAGGAGAGAGCGCGGTTCTAAGAGCGCATGTAATGCCTCCTTCGCTCTCGATAGCAAAGCCTTCCCGCTCAAAAGTTTCAATAACCAGTTCTTCTTTGTAGATAGTAACAGTTTCCCCGCCACAAGGAACCTTGACGCTTCCCTCGCTTTCAAGCTTAGATACAACTTCTCTCTGATCCAAGCTCCCTAGTCCTGCTTGAATGTCTTTCATAAGCTTCCCGTACTTCGGCCCCAAAAGGTCAAACCTGGGCTTAATCCTGTAGTCCATGAGTTCGCCGGCATCCTGTGCAATGGAAACGGACTTGATATTCAGCTCGTCTTTGATAATGGGAGCCAACGTGCGCACAGCCAACTCGTCAGCTGAGTCAGAAAGGACAATCAGCATCTCACTGAGGGGCTGTCTGATCTTAATATTGACTTTGTTCCTTGCAGCTCTGCCTAACGTCACAAGCTTCCTCGCAACTGCCATGCTCCGCTCTAAGTCTGAATCGATTAGCTCCTCATTACAGACAGGGTAGTCGCAAAGGTGAACACTTTCAGGGGCGCCTTCCACTCTTTCTCCCACAAGGTTCCTGTATATCTCCTCTGAGATGAAAGGAGTAAAGGGGGCAAGCAACTTTGAAAGCCCCACCAGGATCTCGTGGAGAGTGAGATACGCAGCGACCTTATCTTGAGGCATTCCTTTGCCCCAGTAACGCCGCCTGGAACGTCTTACGTACCAATTGCTCAAATCGTCCACGAACTCCTCTATGGCCCTGGCTGCAGGTGTGATACTGTAGGCTTCAAGCTCAGTCTGGACCATATCTACAACACTGTTAAACCTGGAGATTATCCACTTATCCAGAACTGATCTCTCTTCCACCGGCAATTCATAGGCCCGAGGATCGAACTTGTCCACATTTGCGTAAAGGACGTAAAAACAATAGACATTCCATAGAGTTGACAAGAACTTGCGCTGCGATTCTTTTATTGCTTCAAGGTAAAACCGCGTTGGGTTCCAGGGAGGATTGACAGTATAGAGATACCAGCGGAACGCGTCGGCTCCGTATGTGTTGAATACCTCCCACGTATCCACCACATTCCCCTTGCTCTTGCTCATTTTCAAGCCTTGTTCGTCAAGTACGTGTCCCAGGACAAGGACGTTCTTATACGGAGGCTCGTCAAAAAGAAGAGTTGAGATGACAAGCAATGTGTAGAACCATCCACGGGTCTGGTCTATGGCCTCACTTATGAAATCCGCAGGGAAACTACATTTGAACGTATCAACGTTCTCCATAGGGTAATGCCACTGGGCAAAAGGCATGGACCCTGAGTCAAACCATGCGTCTATAACCTCTTTGGTCCTTGTCATAGAGCCGCCGCACTTAGGGCACAAAAGACGCGCCTTATCTATATACGGCCTGTGGAGCTCCAACCTTTCAGGAAGCTCAACAGCCATTTCTTTGAGTTCTTTAATGCTGCCTACGCAATGGGTATATTCACAATCATCACATATCCAGATCGGGAGAGGCGTACCCCAGTAACGCTCCCTGCTGACTGCCCAATCAATCACGTTTTCCAGGAAGTTCCCCATGCGTCCGTCCCTGATATACTCAGGGTGCCACGCGACTGCATTATTGTTGCGAAGCAAGGCGTCCTTCACTGCAGTCGTCTTAATGAACCACGAAGTCCTGGCATAATAGAGGAGAGGTGTATCGCATCTCCAACAGAACGGATACGTGTGGCTGTACTGCTCGCTCCTGTAAAGGCGTCCGCTGTTCATCAGATGTTCTATGATCAGAGGATCGGCTTCCTTGACATGCATGCCCTTCCAATCAGATACTTCCTCAGTGAACCTTCCTTCCTCATCCACCAGCTGGACCACAGGCAAGTCATGATTTAGCGCAGCATTCATGTCGTCTTCACCGAACGCAGGTGCCATATGGACTATGCCTGTACCGTCTGAAAGGGTGACAAAGTCCTCAGCCACCACGTACCAGGCTTTCTTCGAAGGCTCAGTATACCTGAATAAAGGCTGATACTCCTTTCCAACAAGAGACTTGCCTTTGAACTCGTCTATGATTTCGTATTCTTCATCTTCCGGAATGGCAGAACCTAAGAGCTCTTTTGCAAGGATCAGGTTCGAGCCTGTCTTGGCCATTCTGATCTTGACATAATCTGCACCTTCATTGACTGCCAAGGCCACGTTGGACGGGAGGGTCCAAGGAGTCGTCGTCCATACAAGAAATGCAGTATCATCTTCATCCTTTAGTGAGAATAAGACGTAAACAGACGGGTCTTCAACCTCCTGATAGCCCTGGGCAACTTCATGGCTTGACAAAGCCGTTCCACACCTGGGACAATAGGGAACCACTTTGTGCCCCTTGTAAAGAAGGCCTTTTTCCCAAATCTGCTTCAGAGCCCACCAAACAGACTCAATGTAATAGTCCTCATACGTCACGTAGGCATTCTCCAAGTCAACCCAGAAGCCTACGCGTTCTGTCATGCGCTCCCACTCTCTCTTATAGCGCCATACGCTTTCCTTGCATTTTTCAATGAATTTCTCAACGCCGTACTCTTCTATCTGTGGCTTACCGCTTATTCCTAATTCCTTTTCTATCTCCAATTCGACAGGAAGGCCGTGGGTATCCCACCCGCCTTTCCTGGGCACATGGTACCCGCACATTGTCCTGTGCCTCGGAATAAGGTCTTTCATCACGCGAGTAAGCACATGTCCCGGGTGGGGTGTGGCGTTTGCTGTAGGCGGGCCTTCGTAGAATACGAACCTTTGCCCATCCTTCGTCTTTTCCAGGGTTTTCTCGAAAATGTTGTTTTCCTTCCAGAATTCCAGGATTCCTTCTTCCATCTGAGGTATGTTCGTTCCCGGCTCAGCTTTTCTGAACATGGTGCATCCTCCTCGAACAGTAAAACGCTGTCTGTTAAATATAAAATCTCCCGCCCCACATATTGGGACGGGAGACTGAACTCTCGCGGTACCACCCAAATTGGCTGCCTCTTCGCAACCCACTCACTAGGCACGTTAAACCCAGACAAAACTCTGCTGCGCTAAAAATGCCATACCCCTGTATCGGGAGGACCCGGCTACGTCTACTCTCGCCTGCCTGTCCAAAAGACGGCTCCCGGATTTCGCGTAGCTACTCCAGGGTGATCTTCAGTGTTCCCGAGCCCCGACTCACACCTTACTCGGTTCGCTGACACTCCGGGATACAACCTACTCGTCCCTGTCATCGTCTCTAGCCGGTATCATTTTCGCAGTATTAATGCCTCTAGTATTCCCCTAGCGCATTCAGTTTAGCATAGCGCAGGAGCCCGGTCAAGAAAGGGCCTATCCCTTCTTAAAAGGGGCTCTCTTAATGAACGGCAGTTTAGGAGTCTCATGTATTATTACACTGGTCTTACCCGGTACAATGGGCACCAGCTGCTCCTTGCAGTTCTCGCAACGTTCTGCTCCGTGCGGATTCTCCGCTCCGCAGTTGGGACATGGAATCATAGGAGATACCCCCTTCGCAAACTGTGATGCCTTCACCAAACAGTGTATGCTAAGGGAGCATCGTAAGACACCTCAGCTTTTCAGCGGGATCCTCTTCCGGCTGTCCTTCTACTGAACAGCATTTATCTGTATCATGGTAATGATCTTGGAATCCCCGGAACCTCCGCCAAACGTCACCATTTCAGATGCTTCCAGCTTCACAATGCCTCCTGAAGCCAAATAGAAAGTGCCTGTGGAAACATAGGTGTAATCTTCCGGTTCATCCTGGCTCTTACCGACGATTTCATATCCAATCTTATATGCAGTCACCGAACCCAGATCTTCAGTTCCAAGGTAACGGTAGGCTCGTTTCTCATATGTCTTCTCTGAAGTAGTCATTGAGAAAAAGGTATCGTTTACAGTCCAGGCATCTCCGGGACGAACAGGATAATCAGGCAAAAGCACCTGGCTCAGCCAAATAGTCTCAAAACGCCGTCCGTCCCAAGGCTTAAGCTCCCTGACCTCAACGATTCGGCCTGACTTGTCCACAGTTGTATAATAGCCTGAAGGCTCCAACTTCAGGATTTGGTCACCAACCGGAGTCACAGTTCCTACGCAGACAACAGTCCTTAGAATCTTATCGCCCGGAACAGCAGTCTCCTTTATTCTGAAATCCTCTCTGTAGAGGTTTGTCGTTCTCTCGCCATCTCTATACACTGTCTCACTTATCAGAACTTGATACTTATGGGTTTTCTCTGATTCCAGAGTAAGCTCCAAGACTACCGCATCACCGGGAATCCCTTCATAAGCTAGGCACCTGGCTATAGGCAAACCTGCAAAAACACTACACAGGACCAAAAACAAACCCAGAACAAGCATTGACCCTGTCCACTTTCGGGCGGTACTCTGTCTCGACAGAGCATCCCTAAGACACGTGGCAAAACCCACGGATATGCCCCCTTTCACCGGGTGGCCCCATTCATTTAGGTACGGAATCCTCATTGTCGTACCCGTTACGCCTATAGATTATACAGTACTTTCAGTAAAAATCGAGGCATTCCTCCTTGTGTCAGATAATGATTAACAGAGGGACAGGAAAAAGTCAGCGCCAGGATGTTTCACCGGACGCCGACTTGTCTTCATTTACCGTATTATGCTGCTCTTGATTTAGATCCCTTTGTAAATCACTGCAAGCTCAATACTATACCCTGGATCTGGGTGTATAGTGAGTGTGAAGGAGTTCATGGGATTTCTCACCTAAAGGCTTCCCAAGGAACTCTTTGTAGAGCTGCTGCACACAGGGATTCAGGTGAGACTTGCGAAGCGGCATGTCCTTGTCTTCCTCATATATTGCACTGATCCTCTTTAATCTGGTTTCCGTATCAGTAGGTATCGGCTGCCCGCCTCCGCCTATGCAGCCGCCGGGGCATGCCATTATCTCGATGAAGTGATAATCGGCTTCACCTTTGACAATGCGCTCCAGAAGCCTCCTTGCGTTTGCCAGCCCGTTGGTCACTGCCACTTTGACAACAGTGCCATCGATATCTACCTGGGCTTCCTTGCAGCCTTCAATACCCCTTACATCCTCAAAATCGATATTCTCCAGCTCCCTGTCGGTGACCACTTCGTACACGGTCCTGAGAGCAGCTTCCATTACACCGCCTGACGCGCCGAAGATAACCCCTGCTCCGGTAGATATTCCAAGGGGGTCATCGAACTCTTCAGAAGGAAGGGACTGGAAGTCGATGCCTGCCTCCCGTATCATCCTCCCAAGCTCTCTTGTGGTCAGGACGATGTCTACATCAGGATACCCGCTTGACGTCATTTCAGGCCTCTGGGCCTCGAACTTCTTAGCTGTACACGGCATTATGGAAACGACGACTATATCCTTGGGATCTATGCCTGCCTTCTCAGCATAGTAAGTCTTGGCAAGAGCACCGAACATCTGCTGAGGAGACTTGCATGTTGACACATGTGGCAGCAACTCAGGGAAGAAGTGCTCAATGAACTTGATCCAGCCCGGGCTGCATGAGGTAATAAGAGGTAACACGCCTCCGGTGTTGAGCCTCTCCAAAAACTCATGCCCTTCCTCCATAATCGTGAGGTCTGCTGCAAAGTCTGTGTCGAAGACTTTGTCAAACCCAAGCCTTCTGAGAGCTGCAACCATTTGCCCTGTGACCCTGGAACCGGCCGGCATACCCAGCTCTTCTCCGATACTTGCCCTGACTGCAGGAGCAGTCTGAACAACTACGTGCTTAGTAGGATCAGCCAAGACAGCCCAGACATCTTCTGTTGCATCGCGTTCAACGAGAGCCCCCACAGGACATACAAGAACACACTGGCCGCAATTGGTGCAAACAGCCTGCATGATCGGGTCTTCAAACGCAGGCCCGACCACTGTGTTGAACCCTCTGTCATTGGGTGCAAGGGCGTTGACAGATTGGACTTCCTGGCAAACGCTTACGCACCGTCTACAGAGGATGCACTTGTTGGGGTCTCTGATAATTGACGGGCTCGAGTAGTCCTGAGGAAACTCGCTCTTTTCGCCTTCATATTCAATGCCTCTGATGTTAAACCTATCTGCCATAGCTTGAAGCTCGCAGTTTCCTGACCGTTGACAAGTCAGGCACTCGTACGGGTGGTTCGATATTATCAGCTCCAAAACAGTCTTTCGAGCTTCACGCACTGCAGGCGTATTCGCCCGGACTACCATCCCGTCGGATGCAGGAGTAACACACGCGGCCTGCAGGGACTTGGCACCTTCGACCTCAACTACACATACACGGCAGACTCCCACAACATTGATATCTTTCAAGTAACACAGAGTAGGTATGTCTACCCCGGCCTTTTGCGCCGCATCTAGAATCGTTGACCCTGCGGGCACTTGAACCTTAATACCATCTATAGTTACAGTAAGCATATCCATCCTGGTTCACGCTCCATTCTTTAGTCCTTCACGTCGCACCGGAGACAGCGCGAAGCCTCAAAAATTGCTTCAGCCTCGGTAAACTTGTCGACAACTTCGTCAAAGTTGCCGTATCTCCGCTCAACGGGTAGCACACCTGGATGTTGCCTTGGCATATGCTCCTCATGGATTTCACCTACCAGCTCCCTACCAAGGTCAGGGCTGACAGGAATCTCTCCGGTCCCGCCAAGGTACTTATCGATTTCTATGGCGGCGCGTCTACCGTCTGCTATTGCCTGGATTACAGTGTCAGGCCCGTGCACACAGTCGCCGCCTGCGAATACCCCAGGTTCTCCTGTGGCCAGAGTCCGTGGGTCTACAACTACCGTAGACCACCTTGTGGTCTCCACTCCCGACCTCTCAGGCAAGACTGACATATCCGGCCTCTGACTGATGGCCAGAATCACCATGTCCACATCGACAATGAAGTTGGACCCTTCGATCTCAACAGGACGTCTCCGCCCGGTGCGGTCGAACTCTCCGAGGGACATCCTGACACACTCCATGCTGGTGAGTTTCCCGTCTTTGCCAATCATCTTAGTGGGTACAGTCAGGAAGTGTATCTTAATCCCTTCATGTTCAGCTTCTTCTATTTCCCTTTTGTCAGCAGGCATGTCTTCACGCTGACGTCTGTAGATGATATGGACCTCTTCCGCACCCAGTCGAAGAGCAGTTCTGGCTGCGTCTATAGCAGCATTTCCTCCTCCTATCACTGCGACCTTCTTGCCGACCTCAGGATTCTTGCCTAGATTCACATCGGCGAGAAACTCAACCGCACCCACTACACCGTGTAGGTCTTCGCCTGGAACACCCATTTTCTGGCTGACATTGGCACCGACTGTAATGAGGATTGCCTTGTACCCGTCGGCCTTAAGGTCATCGACTGTCACATCCTTGCCTACCTTAACTCCTGTCCGTATCTTGACTCCCATTCTCTCGATGTAATTGATCTCTGCTTCCAGGATGTCCTTAGGCAGCCTGTATTCGGGGATTCCCACAAGTAACATGCCGCCCGGTTTCGGTAAGGCTTCAAATACTGTAACGTCATGTCCCAGCTGAGCTAGGTAGTAAGCTGCAGTAAGGCCTGCAGGGCCTGCACCGACAATCGCGACCTTCGTGCCTTTTTGAACCTCCGGCTTCTCCACAGGAATGGGATTCTCCAGTTCATAGTCGGCTGCAACCCTCTTCAGCTGACATATTGCAACTGCTTCGTCAAGTTGAGCCCTCCTGCATTTGCCTTCACACGGATGGGTGCAAACCCGGCCGCACACCGCAGGGAACGGGTTTTTCTCTTTGATCAGCTTTACAGCCTCTTGATATCTCTTCTGCTTGATGAGGTTGATGTACCTCGGGACATCGACATCTGCAGGACATGCGTTCTGGCAAGGCGACTCGAACAAAGCAGCGCAGACAGATGCAGGACATTTCTTGTCCCTTATGTGAGCTTCATATTCGTCTCTGAAATAGCGTATGGTAGTCAGAACAGGAGACGGGGCAGTCTGTCCTAAGCCGCAAAGGGCTGTCTCCTTTATCCAGGTTCCCAGTTTGATGAGACGCTCGATATCTCCTTCACGTCCCTCTCCCCTGGTGATCCTGGTGAGGATCTCCAGCATCCTCTTTGTACCGATCCGGCACGGAGCACACTTGCCGCAGGATTCATCCTGTGTAAACTCTAAGAAGAACCTGGCAAGGTCTACCATACATGTATCTTCGTCCATGACAACAAGACCGCCTGAGCCCATAATCGTCCCAAGCTGCGTCAAGGACTCATAATCCACCGGTGTGTTAAGGAATTCCGCAGGTACACACCCGCCGGAAGGGCCTCCGGTCTGTGCTGCCTTAAACTTCTTGCCGTTTGGAATTCCTCCGCCGATATCGAAAACGATATCTCCCAAAGGTGTTCCCATGGGGACTTCCACAAGGCCTGTATTGTTGATGTTTCCTGCAAGAGCAAACACTTTCGTGCCTTTGCTCTTCTCAGTCCCGATGCCCGCAAACCATTCAGGACCGTTGAGGATTATCGGAGGAATGTTTGCGTAAGTCTCAACGTTATTGAGGAGTGTCGGTTTGCCGAACAATCCCTTAGTAGCAGGGAAAGGCGGCCTTGGTCTCGGCTCTCCGCGTCTTCCTTCCACTGAAGCAAGGAGCGCAGTCTCTTCTCCGCATACGAAGGCTCCTGCTCCTACCCTGATATCAAGGTCGAAATCGAAACCTTTGCCGAGGATATCCTTACCCAACAGCCCGTATTCCCTGGCCTGCTGTATAGCGTGGCTAAGGTGGGCAACTGCCAACGGGTATTCTGCTCTGACATAGACGTATCCCTGATTTGCGCCGACAGTGTAGCCTGCGATCGCCATTGCTTCGATTATCGTGTGGGGGTCACCTTCGATGATGCTTCTGTCCATGAATGCGCCTGGGTCGCCTTCGTCAGCATTACATACCACATACTTTTGGTCTCCCTTGGCCCGCCTGGTAAAGTCCCATTTCAAGCCGGTGGGGAACCCGGCTCCTCCCCTTCCTCGAAGGCCTGAACGTTTCAGGACATCAATGACGTCTCCGGGAGTCATCTCAGTCAAGACTTTAGCAAGCGCCCTGTATCCGTCTTCAGCTATGTACTCCTCTATGTTCAAAGGGTCGATCTTGCCTGTGTTTCTAAGGGCAATCCGCACTTGCCTGTTGAAGAAGACCATGTCCGAATACGAATGGACTTTTTGCTGCGTATCCGGGGCTACATAGAGAAGGTTGTCAACTATTCTTCCTTTAAGAAGGTGTTCGGTGACTATCAAACGAGCATCTTCCGGCTTCAGGCTTTTGTACAAGACCCCTTCCGGATAGACAATGATAATAGGGCCTAATTCGCAAGGACCCATGCATCCTGTAACGATAACGCGAATTTCATCTCTGAGGCCTTGCTTGGCGATTTCATCATTAAGCGCCTGTTCAACTTCTTTGCATCCTGACGAGGCACAAGCTGCTCCGCCGCAAACTAGGACATGTGCCCTGTATGAACCCATGCTACCAAGCCTCCTTATACTGGAACAACCAATCACTCATACTTGTCAAGGACTTCCATGATTCTGTCCGGCTTGACCCTTGCATATATGTCCTCATTGACTCTGACCACGGGTCCAAGACCGCAAGCACCCATACACCTTACAACTTCCACTGAAAACCTCCTGTCATCAGTGGTGTCTTCGCCTTTGATCCCTAACTCGTCTTCAAGCTTTTCCATGATGTCGTCGGCACCCTTGACATAACATGCTGTCCCTTTACAAACACTGATGACGTTTCTTCCCTTAGGCTTAAGGGAAAACAATGCATAGAACGTTACAACACTGTAGACCTCGCTGAGGGGAATATCCAATCCCTCAGCAATCATAGCCTGGACTTCCCTGGGAAGATAACCTACAACTTGCTGGCATTCATGGAGAACCTGGATTAGGACGCCCGGTTTTCCTTTGTAGCTACCGATTATCTCCCTGATCTTCTCCTTTTGTTCCTCAGTGATTTCATCAACGCATGTACACGTCTCACAGGCCATACTTGATTCCTCCTTACCAATCCAGAACCTAAAGCGAAGAACTACAAACCATTCCCGAGACCGAACCCACAACCTATATAGTGCAAGAACCATGCCAATCCACGAAAAACCGCGCGGATCTCCGCCAAGACCTTGTGAAACACATCACAAAGCCTACACACGAATTGGCAAATAGGGACGAAACAGGCACCAAATAATGCATCAGCGCATTACATAAAGGAGGTTTGGCACTCTTTGTCTCGACTTCCAGCCCAATGGCTGACTCTATTTACTTCTTAAATCTCAATAGGAATCAGTCTTTAGCGTCTCTAGCTTGGGAATGGTATTCTCGTCGTTTTCGTGGTTCTTCAAACATCAAAGAAGTCGGGAAAAACAGCATTAATGCAAATGAGCATCAAATAATGCATCCTTGCATTAATTGGCATGCTTCGCGTACTTCTTCAATTTCCTGACAACGGTAGATTGGTTCACCCCGAGGGCTTCCGCCATTTCGTAGGTAGTCTCGTGCTCTTCTTTGGCATGCTTAATGAGCTGTCTTTCAACCTCTTCTACAGCTTGCCGAAGAGGTATCACTCCTTCAACTATCACCTTTGGGCCTTGATCACCGGATCCACCCTTGACATAATCAGGCAGATCTTCTACATCAATTTCATCTCTTTCAACTGTAACCACAAGCCGTTCTATGAGATTCTCAAGTTCTCTGACATTCCCAGGCCAGGAATACTTTGTCAATACTTCCCTTGCTTTTCGGGAAATCGTCTTATTGTACCGGTGGGCATTGTTGTGCTTTGCTAAGAAGTGATAGATAAGGGGAATGACGTCATCTCTTCTCTCCCGGAGAGGTGGGATGACTATGGGGACTACATTCAACCTGTAGTAGAGATCTGCACGGAACTCCCCTTTTTCCACCATTTTTGCCAGGTCTCTGTTGGTGGCTGCAATAATCCTGATATCCACGTCGATAGGCTCTATGCCGCCTACCCTTATCAAGCGATGTTCCTGGATTACCTGAAGGAGCTTTACTTGAAGATCGAGAGGGAGTTCAGATATCTCATCGAGAAAAAGTGTACCTGAGGACGCAGTTTCAATCATCCCGGGTTTGCCTTGACGGTTCGCGCCGGTAAACGCACCGGCTTCATACCCGAACAGTTCCGATTCCAGGAGATTCAGAGGAATCGCTCCGCAGTTTATCGTGACAAACGGGCCGTTTTTGCGAAGACTTACGTTATGGACAAATCTTGCGACTACCTCTTTCCCTACGCCTGATTCACCTGAAATCAGAACAGTCGAATTGACCTGGGCTACCTTTGCCGCCAGGTCCAGAATCTTCCCCATTTCTACGCTGTATGCAATCACAGCGTTTTCAGAGGGCCTCCGTGACTTACCGTTCTCATGGGATTTCCAGGATAAGAGGAGCCTGGCGGCTTCACTGATGCGGCCTTTGCCCACACCGGGAAGGGCTTTGGCAAACGCTTCGTCAAGATCGCTTGAGACTTCTTCACCTGAAGCCAGCACCCATAGAACGGCTTTAACATCGTCTTTTAGCCGGAATGCCTCTTCAGGGCAGACTCTAAAGCATTTACCGCATCCGTCGCACCTTTGCGGGTCTACGACGATCTTATCCCCCGCAAAGGATATGGCCTCAACAGGGCATACGGAAATGCATAAACCGCACTTGTTGCAGTTATCGTCAACATATACGAATCCCGGCAACTTACTCCCCCCAAGATAACATTATACAGCACATACCCGGTGTAAAAAAGCGCCATCAAAAAGCGTCATTATGCACCTATCTGTTCTTTGTACTGAAGGAGGTACAACTGGTAGTAAATGCCCCGCTTTGCCAGAAGCTCCTGGTGGGTCCCGATCTCTCTGACCCTTCCTTTGTGAATCACAATGATTTTATCTGCATTTTGAATGGTTGAAAGCCTGTGAGCTACGACAAGCGTAGTTCTTCCCCTGGTCAACCTCTTGAGAGCATCCTGAATAAGGGCTTCTGTTTCAGTGTCAATGTTCGCGGTAGCCTCATCTAAGACGAGTATAGCCGGGTCTCTCACCAATGCCCTGGCAAACGAAAGAAGCTGCCTTTCACCTGCAGATAATGTAGCACCCCTCTCCCTGACCTCTGCGTCATATCCTCCGTGCAGCCTGGATATGAACCTTTCCGCATTTACAAAGGATGCTGCTTCCCGCACCTCTTCAAAGCTAATACCGGTGTCACCCAGGGCAATATTGGTCTTTATATCCCCTGTGAACAAAAACACATCCTGATGCACTACACCTATGTGGCGCCGCAACTCCTGAGTAGGTATGTCTCTGATATCCACCCCGTCAATGAGTATTCGCCCCTTGGATATTTCATACATCCGTCCTATCAGGCTGATGATGGAGGTCTTTCCTGCCCCGGTATGACCGACGAAAGCGCAGGTTTCACCCGGTTCAATACGGAAGCTGACATCTTTTAAGACCCAGTCGTTGTCGTTGTACGCGAACCATACGTTCTCAAACTCAATCTCCCCTCTTGGCCTTGGGAAAACAACAGGTTTTTCCGGCTCAGGCTCAAGCTCCCGGGAATCAAGGAGCATGAAAATACGTTCTGCAGAAGCCATGGCAGCCTGCATAATATTGTACTTCTCTGTCAAGTCATTAATCGGACGGAAGAATTGCTCCAAGTAGTTGGTGAAAGCAAAAAGCACGCCGAATTCGAGGGTTCCTCCCAATACGCGCCTACCGCCAAACCAGATCAAAAGGGCGAGTGCAAAGGATGAGATAAAGTTCATGGCAGGCCTGAAAACTGCATATACTTTCAGCTCTCGCATAGATGCATCAAGGTAGTCGTGATTAACCCTGTCAAACTCTTGGAATTTCTCCTTCTCCCTGCCGAAGATTTGAATTATGCGCACCCCGGAAATATTTTCTGCCAAAGCCGCATTGATCCTTGCCAACCTTACCCTGGCAGCTCTATATGCCTGCCTGGCCTTAGTACGGAACATCGCTGTAACAACAACTATCACAGGGAGAACGGCAAAGCTCGCAACGGCAAGCTCGACATTCATCCTCAGCATCACTACTATGATTCCTACAAGAAGAAAGACGTCTTTAAACAAGTTCACCAGGGCAGCTGTGTACATTTCATTCAGTGCATCCATATCATTGGTTACCCTGGTAACAAGGCGGCCGATTGGATTCTTGTCGAAAAAAGCCAGTGACAGAGCTTGAAGATGCGCGAAAACCTCTTGCCTCATGCTTGAGATGATTCTAAGGCCTGTATACTGAAGGACATAAACCTGTATGTAATTGAGGATAAAGGCCAGAGTCAAAGCTCCAAGGAGTATAAGGCCCAACCTTATCACAGCACGAATATCATACGCTTTGAATACCTGCAAATCGTCTTTTGTAAGCTCACGAATCTCCACATCTCCGTCGGGTGACTGGATTCTCAGGTAGTACGTGTCCCCGTCCTCTTCAATTTCAGCCTTTACAGGCACGGCGGAGCCTTCGTAATCCGGCATGTACTTGTCGCCCAGCTCTCTTTCGCGGACAAATATATACCCATCGAAGGAGATACCGGGACGAGGCTCCTTGCCGGGCGTAAATACAACCATAGGTTGGGTGAGGGCGTTCATGTGATTGTCTATTGCAACTTTAATCAGATAAGGCTGCAGGAGATCCAGTCCTGTAATGACTAATAAAAGCAGCACGCAGCCTACAAGGAACCACTTGTACGGCCGTGCGTACTTAAGAAGCCTTTTCATCAGCTTGTGGTCGTATGCTTTTCCCACTACTTCATCTTCATGATGCATAGCCATGCTTTATATCTCCTCATCAGAGCTGAGTTCAGCTTCCAGCAATTGTCGCCTGTGGATCTCCGCATAGAGCCCTCCGGCAGCCACAAGGGACTCGTGATCTCCCTGCTCTACGATTTCCCCGTCGTCTAACACTATGATTTCATCTGCTTCCTTCAAAGTAGAAATCCTATGGGATATCAGAATCGTCGTCCTGCCCTGCCTGACATCTCTGAGCGACTCTAAAATCTTCTCTTCGGTTTCTGTATCTACCGCAGAAAAACAGTCATCAAGGATTAGGATTTTCGGGTCCTTAATGAGCGCTCTCGCTATTGTGACCCTCTGTTTCTGACCACCGGAAAGAGTTACTCCTCTCTCACCGATGACTGTATCGAACCCATCGGGAAACGCCTCGATATCGTCTCTTACGCCTGCAATCTCAGCAACCTGCACCACGTCTTCCCTGGAGAACTCAGAAGCTCCGAATCCGATGTTTTGTTCAAGTGTTGTAGAAAACAAGAAATTATCCTGCGGCACGTACCCGATATCTCTTCTTAATACCGCTAAGGGTATTTTCCTGATATCTGTCCCATCTATAAAAAGCTCTCCCGGAGAAGGATCCCAGACTCTGACAAGAAGATTTGTAAGAGTTGATTTCCCGCTGCCTGTACGCCCAAGGATGCCCAAAGTCTTACCCCGGGGTACGTTCAGTGTGATCCCGCGAAGCGTGGGAGAAGATGCCTCAGGATACTTAAACGTCAAGTTCCTAAACTCAATCTCTCCGGAGATTTCCAAGATATCAGCTGCATCATCACGGTCTCTCACCTTCGGCATCACATCGAATATCTTATTAAGCCTGTCCATGGATGCCATACCGCGCTGGAGGATATTGACTACCCAGCCTATTGCCATCATTGGCCATATGATCATCCCAAGATACCCTGTGAACGCAACAAAATCACCGAGACTTATGTCTCCCAGTACAACCAGCTTCCCACCATAGCCAAGGACTACCACAAAACTGAGCCCGGAGAGATACTGCACCAAAGGCCAGAAAAGGCCCCATACCTTCACTAAATGCATGTTAGCGGCAATAAGGGTCTCATTCGAATCCTTGAACTTTCCAAGTTCAGCTTCTTCCTGGACAAAAGCTTTTACTACCCTGATTCCGCTAAGGTTCTCTTGGACAAAATCAGTAAGGCCGGCGAAAGCCTCTTGGACTTTGAGAAACCTGGAATGAATCAGCCTGGAAAACCTGGTAACAACAAGAGCAACAAAGGGGAGCGGCAGAAGCCCCAGAAGTACAAGGCGGATGTCAAGAGTCGCCACCATGATTGAGACTACGGAGAGTGTAAGAAACACCGCATCTACCGCCAGCACAATACCTTGTCCAAAAGCATGGCGCACTGAATGGATATCGTTGGTAGCATGAGCCATCAACTCACCTGTCTTGTGTCTGTTGAAAAAATCTGCAGATAATGTCTCAAGGTGAGCAAAGAATTTGTTCCTTAGATGATAGTCGAGGAGCCTGGCAGTTCCCAAAAGATACATGCGCCAGAAGTACCTGCCTATTGCCACAAAGAGAGCAATGCCGACTATAAGGAGTACATAGCGAAGGAGCCCTTGCGTTGTCAGGACACCCGCTCTGAACCTGTCAGTAATATTACCCAGGATCCGGGGGACGAACAGCTGTAGAATGTCAACAATTAGAAAGAATATTACTCCGATAACATATCTGTACCGATACTTGGCAAAGAAGTCATCTAATACCCGGAATCTCTGTTTCATATACTCAAGCTCCAAACAGTATGTTGCAACAGGGTACCTCTTGGGGCATTTCTGTCACTAACATACATTATAACTGATAAATGCTTGGGATGGCTAATGACAATCAGTCCCCGTTATCTTACGCGATCCTGCGGATTCTGTAGTTTCCCGAATCCCCACGTCGTGTCCGCTGAACATGGGCTTCGGCTCGTAGACGTGCAGTTTGAAGTTCACCTTCTTTCGGCAGCCTTCCTGTGGCTTTCTTGTACTCTTCAGTGAAAAGCTGGATAAATTTCTCCATTTTTTCACTACCCTGTATGCCCCATTCCTTGTAGTGTTCTTCAATGTAGTCAACAACGTCTACGGTCGTATCGACAATAATCTGGTATTTGCGGTTTCTCTGATATACTTGCAGTGCATAGCCTAGGAGGATTACGATTAGGGGCTCCATTACCGATTCGCTGGTTATCACGTTCCAGAGAACTCTGAGCCATCTCATTTAGTCCACCTCCTTTCAAAAGGCAACATTTCACGCCCTTACATGTCTATACTAAGTAAGAACCTTGAGTTTTGTGCCGTGTGCTTGGATTATTATTGATCGATGATTCGTTTGACACTCACAGCGTACATTGTTATCATGTACGCAGACAGTGCGCCTATAGCTCAGGGGATAGAGCACCGGCCTCCGGAGCCGGGTGCGCAGGTTCGAGTCCTGCTAGGCGCACCATATTTTTTCCTAAGATTTCAATGATAATTTATGGCGAAATAAGGACATTGGGAATAAATAGCGAATAAAGCCTACGTGTGTACCTGGGATGAGAAATGGCCGAGGAGGCCTGCGGACATGGCAAAGAAAACGCGAGGAATCTTCCTTCGTAAATCCGCAGAAGAGATAGAAGCACACGTCGCAAGGGTCTTGTTCGATCTTGAGATGCCTAACTACTTTAAAGGATACTTGTATCTTAAAGATGCTATCTATATGGCAGTCTTGGACGAGAACATGTATGCGCCTGTTACCAAAGACCTCTACGAAAAAATCGCAGAGCGCTATCAGACTACATCTCCTGTTGTGGAAGCGGCTATCAGGTACGCAATCCGCAAAACCTGGAAGCTTGGAAACCATGAGAAGCTTCATGAGCTTTTCGGTGCCTTTTCACACCTAAATGACAAGAAGGTACCTACTAACGCGCTGTTTATTACTAGGGTGGCTGAAGAGATAAGAGTTGACTCTTTATACTAATTCCAATCCCCTGATTTCGGCCTTTTTCACTTCTTCCTCCTCGCCTGTCTCCGCGTTGATGTATACCAGGTAAGTATCTTTATCTAAGGTGCACCGGAATTCGTATACCAGTTTCTCCTGGTAGAAGTCGTCAAGTATAACAGCAAGCCTTGAGTCTGTCACTTCAAGCCTGGGGTTTAACCCTTCTCTTGCTTCAGCTTCGGAAATCACAGGCGCCTCGAGCGGCCTTGCTCTGTGAAATATCTGGTAATTCGTACCTTCAAACCCATCTATGTCGCCGCCAGCCAACGATACCCTCACTACAACGTAGTCAGGGTATATCACGACACCGTCTTGCTCATAAGCAAATCCGATAGCAGCTACGCCTTGATAGTCGCGCCTGGAAATGAGGCGCATGTTTTCAAAACCGTGAGAGGCAAGGAATTCTCTTGCAACATTAACAGCCATGTCAGGTGTGATGGTTTCAGCCCCGACAGGTGTATCTCTGAACGTCCAGAGAACCTTTCCGCCTCTTACTGAGATATCTGCCCATGCAGCAGGGGATCTGCCTCTGGCAGGGGTTATCTCCACTCTATAGCTTTCAGGTTCCGAGGATATCCTGGCTATAACCTCGCCTTTTGCCCCTTCTTGCAGCGAGAATCCTAAAAACTCCATAGCTATTCTTACGGCATCGTCCTCGCTTATCTCAGGGCCGGGAATATCCGGAAGCTTCCTCCTGGGAGGAGGAATAACCCCTTCAAAGTCAGGCGTTGGAAACCTTGTCATTCCGTCTTCGAGCATTTTAAGTCCTTTTGTCACTTGGTTCGAAGGCACACTTTGAGTCGTTCCTGAGTCAGGCCGCATAGCTGAGGCAGCCATACTGTCGCGTTGTACATCTATCCACCTAAGCCTGCCTGAAGCAATGGAATCGCCGAGCCGAGTAAGCTCACGAGCTGCAAATGAGGCTTGCTCACGAAGATCTCGCAAGATCGTCCATTCCTTGTCTGACATGGCGCCGCCGGAAACGCCTCGTTGTGACAAGGTATAGGTGAACGACGCTACCTGCGACAAGAAATCCTCTGTTGTGGAGAGCTCAACTGTACCTATGGGCAACTGTCCCAGGCCTGCCCTGGCGGACTCAGTATGCCTCCAGGCATCTGCAAAGGCCTTTTGCACCATGGGATAAGAACCTGCTACAGATGCCTTTGCCAGTTCCTCAGCCAGGCAGTCCACGTGGTAGACGACCTCCTGAAATGCACGTTGATACTGATTCTCCGTTCTAAGCTCCGCCTCTCTTCTCAAGGAGTACTCCCTGGCTCCTACAAGGCCTAATATGACAAGTGCCGCAATTAAAGCCGTCCATCCCCATCTTTGCTTCATCCTTGCCACCTCCCAGACGGTTACCTGAGGAATAAGTGTTTCCCTATCTGAACTATAAAGGTCCTGGTAGCTACCCACCAGTTTGTGGCTTTAGCAGGGTTATAGTAGTAGATTGCACCGCCTGTAGGATCCCAGCCTGCCAACGCGTCCTGAGCTGCTCGATATGAGGAAGAGACAGGAGGAAGCCACACATGCCCTGTGGTTACTGCAGTAAAAGCATCAGGCTCAAAGATAACCCCTGGAATGGTATTGGGGAAATGCGGATGGTTCAGCCTGTTTAAGATAACAGCCCCAACTGCAACCTGGCCGATGTACGGTTCGCCTTTCGCTTCAGCGGAAATGACCCTTGCCATCAGCTCATAATTATAGCTATAGCTATTGCCCGGATCTGCCAGGTCCATTTGGGCTTTATAAGCGGGCCTTCCTTCAATCCCTTGATTATCGGCTGTCTTTGCGCTTCTGGCTGCACGCAGCTGAGCATACCACAGGACCGTCACTACTGCCACAAAGACAGTTATCGCCAATACGGATTTTCCAACTTTCTTAGGCACGGCAAATACCCCCGGCTCTGTTCAAACCTGGACTTATTATGCCGCCTGGCATATTTGCTATTCAGATGAAAACAGTCGAGGATCGTTGGGACCTGTGATATGATTATCCTATGACAGAAGTAGCGGAAAACAGTGGTTTTTGAGGCGGTGAACCTTGATGAAGCTTTCAAAGATTACCGATTACCTGGACAGTTTCCTCAATATTAATTACATTCCCGATTCCTCACTCAACGGATTGCAGGTGGAAACAGATAGGGAAATTACAAAGATAGCTTTGGCAGTAGATGCAACCCTGGATGTATTTAAGCAAGCAAATGAGCACGGGGCAGAACTCGTCATCGCCCACCATGGACTGTTCTGGGACAAAGTACCTCTGACAGGCCCGCTATATAGGCGTGTCAGATATCTGATGGAGAATGGCATAGGCCTTTATGCTGTGCATCTTCCCCTTGACATGCATGAAGGCGTAGGAAACAATGTTGAACTGGCAAGAATAATCGGACTCAGGAATCAAAGGCCTTTTCTGAGGTATAAAGGGTCTTTGATAGGCCTTATCGGAACCATAGAGGCGACTGATATCTATGAAGTGGCGAAACTTGTTGAACACAGTACAGGCAGTAAGGCGCAAGTATTTCCATTCCGCACCGGCAAGATAACAAGGGTTGCCGTGTGCAGCGGCGATGCCGGAGGAGACCTGCAACAAGCTATTGAGGCAGGTGCTGACCTTTACCTTACCGGAGAAACGTCCCATGAAGCGGTTGCACTGGCACAGGACGGTGAAATAGGCCTTATATTCGGAGGACACTATGCCACCGAGACTCTGGGGCCTAAGGCTTTGGGAAGGCACATAGAATCTGTGCTGGGCATTCCCACAGTATTCATTGAAGCTCCCACAGGGCTATAGCCTTGGCGGCTTACGGAGCTTCGCTTACATTTACAGTCACATTAAAGGTCCTTCCGTCGCGATAGACAGTGAGCTCAAGCCTGCCGCCTATACCTGCGGAGTTTACGGCTTCTCTGAGGTCAGATACTGTTCTTGTGGCTTTGCCTCCTGCTGATACAATGATGTCGCCGCGGCAAAGGCCTGCCGAACCCACAGGGCTCTGTCTGACATAGCTTGCGATAGCCAGCCCGTGGTCAATACCGAGGCGGTAGTCACGGGCAATCGAGGGAGTGATAACCCACACCTGAGTGATCCCGATCCACGGACGCCTTACTTTTCCAAATTCCACAAGCTCTTTGGCTATTTGCTTCGCAGTGTTGCTAGGGATGGCAAACCCGATTCCCTGGGCTTCAGCATAGATGGCAGTATTGATCCCAATCACAGTGCCACGGGCATCAGCAAGTGCGCCTCCGCTGTTGCCAGGATTAATAGGGGCATCTGTCTGGATTAGATTCTCAAGGTAAATCCCTTGTTCTACATCCAGAGGCACTGACCGCCCCAATGCGCTGACTACGCCTGCAGTGACTGTATTGTCAAATCCGAACGGATTACCTATGGCAACTGCAGCCTCACCTACTTGCACAAGGTCTGAATCACCTAATACAGCGTAAGGCAAGTTCTCTCCGTCTATTTTCAGGACTGCCAGATCAGTGTAATAGTCGCCTCCGACGACAGTAGCTACAAACTCCCGCCCGTCGGAGAGGACTACTCCGATTTCCTTGGCATCCTCAATAACATGATAATTCGTAAGTACATATCCCCTTCTATCGAATATGACGCCTGATCCTAACCCTTCTTCCTCCTGGACCATGCGCCCAAAGAAGAAAGTGTAGTAGACCCGCTCTTTCAGAGTGGAAATCTTGACTATAGCAGGACCGACTTCTTTGGCTATGTCTGCCACACCGAGAACCGGACCTGGCGGAGAAGAGTAATCTCGCTCTACAACATTAATCCGTGCAGGTTCCCCTAAATCAGGCACGCTTTTCGGTATGTCAGCAATACGCTTATCTACTTCTTCCAAGAAGAAGGCTCCGACAATAAGGCCTCCTATAACAGCACCCAGAAGGCCTACCAGCAAATAACTTATGAATGACGGACGCCTGCTTCGATAGTATCCGGGGAAGTTCATAACAGCCCTCCCAAGCAAAATAAGAGTCTAGTACTCAATCCCCCTGCGAGCCGGTATCCCCTGGGCATACGGGTGCTTCACTTCACGCATTTCTGTAACGAGATCTGCACATTCTAAGATTTCTTTCGGCATATCTCTGCCGGTAAGAATGAGCTCCATGTTCTTAGGCTTTCCTTTGATCAAGCGAACTACGTCGTACGTTGCAATCAAACCGAACTTTATCGCAAGGGATACCTCATCCAGAATCAGGATGTCAGTATCATCCCCTGAGGCAACATCAAAAGCCAGAGCCAGCGCTTTTTCAGCCAGACTGCGGTCTTCATCTGTCACTTCTCCGACCTTGAGCATGCATTCACAGCATGCGCTGCAGGTTTTAATACCTTGCCTCACGGAAGAAGCACGCCGGCAGTCACGCCCGAATTGGTACAGCCGGATTTCAGGGTACAACCGCTGGATAGAGAATAGCTCCCCTGTATAACTTATGCCTTTGGCGAATTGAATGACCGTCACCGAATACCTGTGGCCGGACGCCCTCAAAGCAAGGCCTAAGGCGGCGGTGGTCTTCCCTTTGCCGTCTCCGGTATAAACCTGGACAAGTCCGGGCCCTTTCATATCCTGCTTCCTGATTTCAGCAGCAGGCTCTTTGGATGGAAGCTCCATAACGTCACCTACGATCTCCCAAGATTCCCCCTGGCACCAACATCACTTGTGGACAACCGGAGGCCGGATGAGTCCCGATGATAGCCTTTATACCGTATACGTTTTCCAAGAGCTCTTTCGTTATGACTTCTTCGGGAGGCCCGTCTGCAACCTTTTTGCCTTTGCTTAACACGATTAATCTGTCTGCGTACTGAGAAGCCAGATTGACATCGTGCAGGACAGCAAGGACTCCGATGTTCCTCGATTCTGCCAGGGATTTGAAGACATCCATTATCTCTATCTGGTAACCGGGATCAAGATGGGAAGTCGGCTCATCCAAAAGCAGAATCACAGGCTCCTGGGCAAGAGCTCTTGCAACGATTACCCTCTGTCTCTCTCCGTAAGATAGATCGAGAACTGATCTTTGTGCAAGGTGGGTAAGTCCTGCAACTTCCATGGCATTGGAGACAATTCGGAAATCTTCCGGACTCTCCCCGGAAAACCTCTTCATATGGGGTTCGCGGCCCATCATTACAACCTCGAAAACAGAGAAAGGAAAAGGTATATACCCGTTCTGCGGTACTACTGCAATCTTCTTGGCGACGGCCTTAGGCCCCATCTTATGAACATCTTCACCGTCAAGGAAGACTGTTCCTCCTTGCGGCTTCAAGGCCCCTGAAAGCACCCGCAGGAGTGTGGTCTTTCCTGAGCCGTTAGGTCCCAGAATGCCTACGAATTCACCGCTCCCCAAGGAGACTGATACATCATCTACGGCCTTTATTATACCGTAATCGTAACTTATGGAAAACGCTTCAAGCCTCATTCTCACCGGGTCTCACTCTCTTATCATGGTTCATCCCTTGTGCACCTTTCTTCGCCTGAGGACGTAGAAAAAGAAAGGTGCACCTACAAGCGCAGTGATGATTCCCACAGGGATTTCCGTAGGCGCGATCACTGTACGGGCAATAGCATCAGCCACAACAAGGAATATCCCGCCTGCAATAACAGACGCGGGCAGCAGCAGCCTATGGTCAGGACCTAAGATAATCCGCATTATATGCGGGACTATAAGCCCTACAAAACCGATTATTCCTCCTACGGAGACAGAGGCTGCAGTCGCCAGGGAAGCAGCAAACATAATAATCATCTTGGAGTGTTCAGGGTTGATACCTAGGTACCTCGCTTCATCATCGCCAAGGCAAATAAGGTTTAAATCCCGCGCCATGACTGTCAAGACGGAAATACCAAATACTACATAGGGGAATGCCATTCTGACATGGGTATAGCCCTTGTTTGAGAGGCTTCCCATAAGCCACATCATAATCTCTCTCAGAGAATCCCCGGACCTCATCATGATAAAGGACATAACCGCCCACAGAAATGAACTCACAACCACCCCCGACAGGAGGAGCGTATCCATAGATGCCTTGCCCGGTACACCTGCAAGGTAGTACACCAGCGCCATTGTGGCAACGGAAGCAACAAAAGCAGCGACAGGCACGGAGCTTAAGCCTGGGACAATCGACGGCAACCTGGCGGAAATCGCAATGGTGGCTCCCAAAGCCGCGCCTGAAGATATCCCCATAATATAAGGGTCAGCCAGCGGGTTACCGAACAAGCCCTGAAGCGAGGCCCCTGCACCGGAAAGGGAGCCTCCGACTACTATTGCCAGCAGGATCCTGGGCAATCTCACCCGCAGGATTATTGTCTCATATGCGTTCCGCTTTGCCGCACCTGATATCCACCTGTTAACAACAGGAACCCGTTTAAGGAGGATTGATGTAACATCAGGTACAGGCACCGGTACAGCACCGACCCCGGCTGCAACAATGACTGCCGCGAATAGGAGCAATATCAATACGACAATTGAGCTTTTCCGCCTGTCCCTCCGGGTTGCGCTTCCTCGGATCGCGTCCCCTCGAGTTGCGTAAGTCATAGTCTGTCCTTTCTCAGCTCTCCTGGTCTCCAAATCTCCAAACGCCAATACTGAACAGCCTTCAGTCACCTGAACCCGGGTGTATAACCTCAAGGAGCTCTTCAAGGCCTTCAACTAACCTTGGTCCGGGGCGAGTCAGAATGTCAGGGTCGATTTTGTGGACGCGCTTTGTCATGCACGCAGATATCGTGCTCCAGGCAGGCCTGGAATAGACGTCTTCCGGTTCTTGCCATAGGGTTATGATCACATCAGGATCCCTTTCAATAACAACTTCCAGGCTGAACTCAGGCCACTCCATACCTGCATCATGGGCAATGTTTTCTCCGCCGGCGTACCGGATAAGCTCATCGATAAAAGTACCCGGCCCTACAGTCATAAGAGGATCGTCCCATATCTCCACAAAAACCCTGGGCCTGCCGCCTTTGGCCACGGCGTCAGCTGATTTTTGTCGAATGTCTCGGATCCTGTTATCGAGCCTTTCCACAAGGAGTGTTGCAGCGTCTTCTTGCCCTGTGACTTTACCAACTAACATGATGCTTCCCAAAACATCAGGGAGGCTTTTCGGATCCAGAGCCAGAACAGGTATGCCTAAATCAGAGAGGGTTTCTATGACAGGCAATTGCATGCTTGCAACTGCAACTACAAGATCAGGGGAGATCTCCACTATCTTTTCGATATTCATTTCCACTTGACCGACTTTGGGCTTCAACTTAGCTTCCGGAGGATAATTGCACTCCTCAGTTACACCTGTTACCTTCTCACCAAGGCCTAAGGAAAACAGGATCTCGGTATTACTCGGAGCAATGGAGACAATGCTTTCAACAGGTAATTCGACTTTGACCTCCCTGCCCAGTGCATCGATGATACTGGGTCCGCTCTGCGCTACAGCACCCAGAGGACTGCCCAGCAGCGCAACGCTGAGCACAACAACAATAACTGCAAGAACCGGCCTACACGAAACTACGTCCACGTCACAACCTCCTATTCCGGTATCAGTCGGCAAAGCCTGCCGCTTATCTCCCTGGAAACACTAAGCTTCCCGCCTCAGCCGTAGTTTCCCTAATCAGCTCCGGTAAAGAGAAAATGCCCCAACCTTTCGCCGGGGCATCTCGCCAAAACACACTTTTGGCTTGAAACCCCTTTGTCCCGAAGGCATAACAAGCAAACCTCGACAGGCAGGTCTCCTGGCTTCCGGCTCATAGCACTTCCTTAGGCCTTCCCCATCCATGAGTGGCGTAACGAAAGGATGCTCACCGGGTACAGTGGCGGGAACCGCGGGATTACAGGATATATCCTGCTTCCTCTTCCCTATTCTCCCTAAGCGGGCACCTGTCAGGTCCCAAGATTCAGTTGTCTAACATTTATATGTTACCATTTCCTTTTCGCTCAATCAATGATCCCGGCACTTTTTCATCCGGCCCATACAGTAACCGGTGACCGCATTTGAGTCATAGTATGTAAAGACGTTCTTCATGCAGGCCATAGAAGTGATTTCTTAAACCCGGGATTGTTCGCCTAGAGTCTCCGGAGATTGTCCTTGTCAGACCATACCGTGAAACGAGGTGAAGGCATGATGCCCGGTAGAGGCAATGCAGCGGAAGAACTTCCCCTCTCTTCAGTCCTGCCTTCTGTAAGGTGCAGGATCTTACGGCTTGTCTCAAAAGATGAAACCAGGCTGCGCCTTCTCTACATCGGTTTTGTTCCCGGAGTGCAAGTGATTCCAATCCGGAGAAGCCCGACCGGCGATCCCACTGCATATTCTGTAAGAGGGGCAATCGTCGCGCTGAGGCGAGAACAGGCTGAAAAGATCTTAGTAAGCCCTGACACGGAGCAGCCACGTAACAGTGAGACAGGAAATAATGATCTAAGCTCTCACCGGCCTTCTTTTCCGGCCCCACATACCTATCTGATAACACCTGACAGCCCGGATAATCTGACCGGTCGCTTTCGAACCGGACTGAACCATTTGGCCCGTTCCATCCTTCTTCTCAGAAAAAAACCGGCTCCCAAATACACAGTGGCTCTGGCAGGCAACCCTAATACAGGAAAAAGCGCCCTCTTTAATGCGCTTACAGGCTTAAACCAGCATACAGGCAACTGGCCCGGCAAAACAGTCAAAGTCGCTGAAGGGTTTGTGATGCATAAGGGGACCTGGTTTAGATTGGTTGATCTACCGGGCACATATTCGTTGCTGGCAAGTTCCAAGGAGGAGGAGGTCGCAAGGGATTTCATCTGTTTCGCTGCCCCTGACGTTACAGTGGTAGTTGCTGATGCAACATGCCTTGAGAGAAATCTTGACCTAATCCTGGAGATACTGGAGGTTACGCCTCGTGTCGTAGTTGCCCTTAACCTTATGGATGAAGCTTATCGCAGGAAAATCTCAATTGATGTATTCGGCCTTTCTTCCTCTCTCGGAGTGCCTGTAGTCCCTACAGCAGCGAGGCTGGGAAGAGGGCTGAAAGAACTTATGAACACGATCTACGGTATAGCTGCCGGACACATTGTGACCAGTCCATTGCAGCTTAAATACGATGAGCACATAGAGAGGATAGTCAGCCTGATCCAATCTCCGATAGAAAAATCGATTCAAAAGGACTCATGCAAACTCTCCCCCCGATGGATTGCACTTCGTATTCTGGACGGAAACCCGCAACTTAAAGAAGAGCTTTACCGAAGACTTATGATGTCTGTTTGAAAAGGTGGCATGCCTCCATGAAAAACTCGATACCTCATTCTCTGCAAGATATCATGAAAGTGACAGAGGAAGCCCGGGTGTTATCTGACAGTGAGGTCACTTGCATTATTGCAAAATCGGTGAGGGAAACCTCAGAGAAGATCTACAAGGAAAATGTGCGTAGTCAGGCCGTAGATAAGAGAGACCTCACATCTTTCCTTGACGATATCCTTACGTCTCCTGTAACCGGGTACATGTGCATGGCTTTACTCCTTCTCGCTGTTTTCTGGATAACCCTTGTAGGAGCGAATTGGCCTTCATCTATTCTCTTTGAGCTTTTGTTCGCAATCGAAAGCCGCTTTGTCACTTTTCTAAACGCTTGTAACGCGAAAGAATGGTTCATCGGTATCACAGTATTCGGCGCGTACCGGTCATTAGCATGGGTGATATCAGTAATGCTGCCACCGATAGCTATTTTCTTTCCGTGCTTTACGCTCCTGGAGGACTTAGGCTACTTGCCCAGGATAGCCTTTAATCTGGATACATTCTTCAAGCGTGTAGGGAGCCATGGCAAGCAGGCTTTGACAATGTGCATGGGATTCGGATGCAATGCAGCAGGGGTAGTTGCCTGTAGAATCATTGATTCTCCGAGAGAGAGGTTGATTGCGCTTCTCACCAACACTTTTGTTCCGTGTAACGGCAGGTTTCCTGCGATAATCCTGGTGTCTTCTTTGTTCTTGAAAGCATCGGTTTTTCCCACAGGCGGCGCAGGCACAACAGCTCTTTGGCTTCTGTTTTCAATCTTCCTCGGGGTGGCGGTGACGTTCATTGTCTCATATGTGCTTTCCTCAACGGTCTTAAAAGGTATTCCTTCTGCTTTTGCCATTGAACTGCCACCTTACAGACGCCCGCAGATAAGCAAGGTCCTAGTCAGGTCTTTTCTGGACAAAACTGTATTTGTCCTTGCAAGAGCAGCAGCTGTAGCAGCCCCTGCAGGGGCCGTTACATGGCTCTTAGCCAATACCTATACCCAGGGAACAAGCCTCCTTCTACGCCTTGCAAATGCCCTCGGCCCAATGGGCAGGCTAATCGGACTTGACGGATTCATCCTCACCGCTTTCCTTCTGGGGCTCCCTGCAAATGAAATTGTCCTTCCTATTCTGATGATGGCGTACTCTTCAGGCGGGGTCATGGTAGATATCAGCAGCCTTAGCGCCCTTCACAGCCTACTTGTATCATGCGGGTGGACTGCTCGAACTGCGCTTTGCTTTATCGCATTCTCAGTTCTTCACTATCCGTGCGCCACAACTCTTTGGACTGTTTGGCATGAAACCCAAAGCTTCAAATGGACTGTTTTCTCGGCATTGATGCCTCTTGTAGTAGCTTTCTTCATATGCTTTCTCCTTGCGCAAGGCTGTGCGGTCTTGGGAATAGCCTAAAAATATATGTACCGCACGGGATCTTCCCGCACGGTACGTATGTCCTCCTTGATCTCATGTTTCGTTTAAGGCCTGCAGCACTCACAGGCTCTTCAATACATCAAGCAACCAACGAAAACCGATAGACCTATGCTTGATGCACGTACTTAATAGGAGAGCACATCGCTCTCTGACGCCTCTCTTCTTGTCATCGCATTAAGGCCCTTCAGAGCCACTGCCAAAAGCCCCAAGGTTACTACAAAGGTTACAGCTATGGAAACACCTTGGCTTACACCTGATTGCACCATGAATCCATACACTATATATCCTATCGCGCACATGACAGCGGAGACTGTCGCATATGGCAGCTGGGTTGAGACATGGTCAATGTGATTGCACCCTGCACCTGTAGACGACAGGATAGTGGTATCTGAAATCGGAGAGCAGTGGTCACCGTAGACAGCCCCTGCAAGGACAGCGCCCATCATGCCGATAAGCAGTTCAGGCGCAAGTAAGACTGCAAAGTCAACAGCGATAGGGATCATAATCGCAAACGTGCCCCAAGATGTACCTGTTGAAAACGCGATGATGCAGGCTAGAATGAACATTATCACAGGATATAGCGCAGGGTTCAGGGCATGGCCGACTCTTGTCGCCAGGAACAGCCCGGTCCCAAGTTGATTTATGATTGAGCCTATAGTCCATGCAAAACAAAGGATAAGGATAGCAGGAACCATTGATAAGAACCCTTGCCAAGCTGCTTCAGGAAGCCTCTCAACCGGAACGACACCCCGGAAAAGGAACATTACCAAAGCAAGGGCAAGTGCGAGGAACCCTGCATACATCAAAGCGCTGGCAGCATCAGTGTTCTTGATAGCGTCAATAAACCCTATGTTTTCCACGAAGTACCCGCCGGTGTAGGCCATCATAACAATGGCAAAAATGATGAGACCGATAACAGGGACTACCAAATCCGAAACAGTCCCTTTCTTGCTGATTTCAGGAAGCTTTAGCTTCTCCTCTGAAGCTCGAGGACCGAAGACATTTCCTGTAGATCTTGCTTCTCTTTCGAAACGCTCCATAGGCCCGAAATCAAGGCCTGTTACTGCCACAAATGCCACCATGGCAAGGGTAGCCCATGCGTAAAGGTTCATAGGTAGAGTCCTGAGAAAAGCCGTAAAAGGCTCCAAGGTAATGCCTACATCCTGAAACTTCTCACCCATAGTGGACATTACCGTTACGACCCAGCTGGATACAGGAGCAATGACGCAGACAGGAGCAGCTGTTGAGTCAATAATATAAGCAAGTTTTGTCCGGGATACGCGGAATCTGTCTGTGACAGGAACCATAACCGTGCCCACTGTAAGACAGTTGAAATAGTCGTCGATGAATATGATTATCCCCAGAAGCCAGCTTGCAAGCTGGGCGCCTGCCCTTGACTTTATGCGCTTTGAAGCCCATTCACCGTAGGCAGCAGCTCCTCCGGCAATAACCATAAGATAGGTGAGAATCCCCAGCGTAACAAGGAAAATTAAGATGGCTGCATTCCACGAATCTGTAATGTTCTCCCACATTGTTGTCACTGAAAGAGTGATTGCAGTCAAAGGATTAAAGCTTTCAAGAATAAGTGCACCGGAAAGGATTCCAATAAGGAGCGAAATAATCACTTTCTTTGTAATGAGTGCAAGAGCAATAGCAACAACAGGAGGGACTACCGTAAGCCACCCGTACTCCACTTCTCATCGCCTCGCCTTCCAATGGATGTTTCATATCCGATTAGTACGGTTTTGTCTTCTCTATGCTCATGTATACTCATGACACCGGAAAAACTTGTTCGTATCTTCAGAACTCATTTTAAACCCTTTATAAACACCTGCCCTTCGACGAAAAATTATCTTGATTATACTAAACATGCAGAGTTAAGACAAGTTAGACATCTTCTAGACGGACGTAATCTCCTTTAGTCTTTCAGTTGACGGCGAATGGATGACACCGCAATCAGTTATGATCGCAGTAATATAACTATGAGGGGTCACATCAAACGCAGGATTGATAATCCTGACTCCTTCCGGAGCTATGCGCTGACCGAAGATGGTTGCAACCTCGTCTTCATCTCTCTCCTCTATCACGATCTCCTTGCCGCTTTGAATGCTGAAGTCAAAGGTGGAAAGAGGAGCAGCTACGTAAAAGGGAATGTCATGTTCACTGGCAAGCACTGCAAGGCCGTATGTACCGATCTTATTAGCTACGTCCCCGTTTGCCGCGATTCGGTCTGCTCCTACAATCACGCAGTCAATCAGACCCTGGCTCATGACGTAGGCCGCCATATTATCAGTTATAAGGGTTACGGGGATGTTATCTTCCATGAGTTCAAAAGCGGTAAGCCTCGCCCCCTGCAGGAATGGCCTGGTTTCACCTGCAAATACTTGAATTTCCTTTCCTTCTTCAATAGCAGCCCTTACCACACCCAGTGCAGTTCCGTACCCTGCAGTAGCCAGAGCACCTGCGTTGCAATGAGTCAAAACAGTAGCACGGCTAGGAAGCAGTTTCGCTCCGTGTTCTCCAATCTTCATGCAGGTATCAACGTCTTCTTGTTCAATCTCCTCGGCTAACTCGGCAAGGGTAGACGGTATCTTCGCGAAGTCTTCGATTTCTCTTGCCTTATCCATCATTCTTCTGACAGCCCACTCAAGATTCACTGCAGTAGGCCTTGCGGAAATGAGATAGCAGGCTGCATTATCCAGGCACTTCAGAAACTCATCCCTCGTATCTACCTTATCTTTGCACTCATAGGCAGCTAAAACCATACCATAGGCAGCACTGACACCGATGGCCGGGGCGCCTCTTACCTTCATACCCTGGATTGCATCTCGCACATCGCGATAGTCTTTGCATATAACATAATCCTTGACCAGCGGGAGCTTAGTCTGATCCAGTATTTCCAGCGTGTTTCCGGTCCATTTCATACTCTTAGACATACTTCGCAACCCTCCGAGTCAGTGAGATTCCGGGTATCATTCAATCCTGTATTCTCTTACTCCTTGTTCATACAGGTCATTACCGAAAGTGTCGTTGACTACGACTGCAGGAAAATCCTCTACGGTGAGTTTTCTGATGGCTTCAGGCCCTAGATCCTCATATGCCACAATCTCAGATGCCTTTATGCTCTTTGCGAGCAATGCCCCTGCTCCCCCAATCGCCGCAAAGTACACGGCTTTGTACTTCACCATGGCATCTATTACACTCTGTGATCTGGAACCTTTTCCGATCATCCCTTTAAGTCCGTGTTCAATGAGGATAGGAGCGTATGGGTCCATGCGGTAACTGGTGGTAGGGCCTGCAGAACCTATAGCCTGACCGGGTTTTGCAGGAGCAGGCCCAACGTAGTAAATTATCTGGCCTTTAATATCCATGGGGAGATCCTTGCCTTCCCTGATAAGCTCTACAAGACGTTTATGCGCAGCGTCCCTCGCTGTGTAAAGGGTTCCCGAAATCAACACATTATCCCCTGCTTTTAGGGACTCTGCGACCTCATCGGTCATCGGGGTGGATATCCTGATAACTGCCATCCCGCATTCACCTCCGTTTAATCACTTTACCTATAAGACAATGGAATCATGGGAACCTGCATGGCAATTCAAATTGCATGCCACAGGCAAACTTGCGATATGACACGGAGCCCATTCTATATTCACAGCCAGCGCAGTTGTTCGTCCCCCAAACCCTTGCGGCCCGATCCCCAACTTGTTGATCTCCTCAAGCAATTCCTTTTCCAGCCGGGCATACTCAGGATGAGGATTAACTGTGCCTACATCACGAAGAACTGCTCGTTTAGCAAGAAGGGCAACTCTGTCAAAGGTTCCACCGATGCCGACTCCAACTACTATAGGCGGACATGGATTCGGCCCTGCTTTTTTCACCTGCTCTATAACGAACCTCTTTACACCTTCAACTCCTGCAGCAGGCGCCAGCATTGCCAGGCCGCTCATGTTTTCCGCGCCTCCGCCTTTGGCTGCAAACATTATCTTAACGCTGCTTCCGGGAACTATATCTGTGTAAATCACAGCAGGTGTATTGTCTCGTGTGTTGACCCTTTCGAAAAGGGGATCCGTAACAATGGATTTTCGAAGGTACCCCTCGACATATCCCTGCCTCACGCCTTCGTTGATAGCTTCATAAAGATCTCCGCCTGTAAATACTACATTCTGTCCAATCTCCAGAAAGACCATGGCAACTCCTGTATCTTGGCAGGCCGGCACATTATCTTCCCTGGCAATCCTGTGGTTCTCCAGAATTTGCTTGATAACTTCCTTACCGACAGGGGACTCTTCTCGCGAGTACGCGCCTTCCAAGGCAGCTATTGCGCCTTTCGGAACATTGGCGGTGGTGTTCATGGCAAGCTTCTTAATGGCCTGCATTACCTCACTTACGTCCACTTTCCTCACAGAACATTCACCCATGGTTTCTGCCTCCCCTCCTTACGTTAATACAATTGTCCCGGTATCAGCCTGAAGAAGATATATCGATCAAAACCTGCTGCAAGGCTTTTACGCCTTCTTTCGCTACAAGGTACACGTAGTTCCTGCCTGTTGAGGTTGCGTAAAACCCTTGATCGATTTCATTCCCGACTTTGACTTCGAAGATATCGCCGTCTCCAATATCCAGTTCCACGCGAATACAGGGATCACTTAAACCAAAGGAGTCAAGGTCAAGATTATATTCGAGGCTCTCGCCGACACCGATAATCCTGATATCTTGCAGCGCATCAAGGATTATGTCCAAACCTGAAGATACAACCGGAGAAGATTTGCCGTCAAGCGTCCAAAATGCTGATGCAGCGGTTCCGGTGTGATCCCATTGAACAAGTCTGTTAGCAACCAGCTCCGGCGGTGTAACTTCAAGGGCTGAGAAGTATGAAGGTTTCACCAAATAGACGGAAGGAGAGTCTCCGGTTTTGATATAGAAACCCTCGTCACCGGGGCCCGGGTTACCGACAAACAGTTGAAACGGCATTCCTCTCCCTTCTATAGTCAGGTCTATTCTCAATCTGGGGCGGTTAAGTCCCCAGATAGATAGGTCAGAGCCTTCGTCATCAACGAAATCCTCTACAGTCAGCCCGGCTACCTCGGCAAGGATTCTGTTGATTAGTTCCTTGTTGGCTTTGTCGGTAATAGGTTGTTTAAGATACCAGTCTTCCCCATGCTTTTGGCAGATAACGTCAGTTATGTCGTCCTCTATACGCTTTACAATGCGGATACCGTCAAAGGACCGAGGAGGCTCCTTGACTATCTTCTTCTCTCTGAGATCGTCAACTGTTTTTACAAGGGCATCAGCAAGGGCAGAAGAGATAACCCACACTCTGTTATCATCTTCATTCTTAACATAGTATCCTGAACCAACAGGTGTGGCAGATCCTACGAGTAACGTCTTGCTGCCTTTCCTTTCCCGTTCCACCACTATGCGGGTATTGGGAGTTGCGAGCCCAAATGCATCAAGGTCATTAGGGTCAGATTCGATCTCCTTTTCGAATCTACCGCCGGCAACAGCTGCAACAAGAGTATTCACAGCCTCCTGGCTTATTTCATAGCTCCGAGGCGTATCGACAACCCATGTCAAGTCACTTGCCTTCTCCACAGTCAACCTGTGGTCACTGTGATGGATTTGAATCCTCTTAATTTCATCAAGCGTTGCGCCGAAAATGGTTAGGTCATCCGCTTCTTTCGTAGGCTCTTCGCGTCCTGTGTATACCATGTACAATGCAAGGACTAAGACGACTGCCAGTGCGATGAAGGTCGTTCTGAATTTCTTCACAGGTTACGCCTCCTTACCCACACACCGACACCGATGAGCGCAAAGCACACAGGTATCACCAGGACTGTCCCGTAGAATATGGACCTCGCCTCTCTGTCTGAAAGGTATATCTGTTCAAAGCTGGGTGTTTTCGGCCTTATGAATATAGACTCTTCCTTACCTACCATCCAGCTTATGGCGTTCATAAAGAAGTCTACATTCCCCTGGATAGTCACTATCTCATTGTCCAGAAAACTTGCATTTCCTACTACGACAAGGACTGAGTCTGTATCCGGGTTATAAGCCACATACGCCAGAGTCAAAGGGCCTTCATTGTCAGTCTCAGGATCGAATGAGGCCTTGTCCTGGAAATTGGTCTCACCCCATGCCTTGTCAGTCGTCTTAATGATAGGTTCGACAATGATACCGTAAGCCTGATCCTCTTTGGCATGGTAAAGGCTTCTGGTTCGCGGCAGAAATACTGTGTATCCCTTCTCAATAAGCTTCTCTGTTGCCGGGTGAAGCTCCATTTCAGGTATCAGGCTCGCCAGGTCGAGAAAGTAATGACTGCCCGGGTCAAGGACTAAGTCGTCGTTAACACCTATTCCCCAGTTCTTAAGGACTCCTTTGAGATTCAGGAGGTCCCCTTTTTCGCCTGACGGATCTAGGGCGACAAAAACCTTGCCTCCCTTCTCCAAATAAGCCTGGACTGCATCAGCCTCTTCTTTGGTGAAGTCCCTTGTCGGTCCTGCGATTACAAGAGCAGCCGCGTCCTCCGGAACCCGTCCTTCTACTGAAAGGTTTCGAGCCTCCGTAACATATCCCTCACCTTCCAAAAATGTCTTAGCTTGCACGTAATCCCCGGTGAGGGCTCGTTCACCGTGACCGGTGGAGAAGTAGATCCCCTTCGTATCTTCTGTGAACAGGCTCACCAATGCCCTGGTAAATGCCTGCTCTCCTGCGAAGTTAACCAGATCGCCTGAAGTGTCGTAATCGATGAGTTCATACTCCATGACTTTGCGGGACCTTAGCCCTGATTCCAAAACCGTTGTGCCGTATGCTGTGATATCATACTGCTTTGCCAAGGAAGGCTGCTTGTCAGGGTCAATGAACTCAACTTGAATCTTCGGGGAGATCCGGGTATATTCGCGCAGCAAATCCCGGACCACCTCACCCATGGCATCCCCTTCAGGGAAAAACGCAGTAATCTTCACAGGCTGGCCCAACCCGTTAAGAAACTCGCGCGTGGCTTCTGAGAGAGTGTAAAAACGGTTCTTCGTCAGGTCAAACTTGATGGAATGGCGTGCTACCAGTATGTTGATCATTAGTACAATCGCCACTACCGCAATGGTAAGAACTACGGCGTTTGTCCCGTAGCGCATTTTTCGGCCGGTCAAGGCTGAATGCAACTTGCCTCCAAGAGATGTTTCAGATCTCATCAGCTCCACCTCCTTGAGTCTATGACTCTGACGGCAAGGAAGAGGAAGATAAAGATGAAGCTGACATAATACAGGACACTTGAGAGGTCTATAATCCCCTTTTGGAAATCGTCAAAACGCTTGAGAAGAGACAAATTGGCTATGGCGTTTCCAACAGGCCCTGTAACAAGGGCTTCAGCCCAGCCGAGAATCCAGAAAAGGAGGAGCAGGCCAAATCCGATCACACCGGCTACCATCTGATTGTCAGTTAGGGATGATGAGAACGTTCCTACTGCCAAGCAGCCGGCTCCGAAAAGAAACATTCCCAGATAACCGGAGTATATAGGGCCCATATCCGGATTTCCATACTTAATGAGAATAACAGGGTAAACCCAGGTTATAGCAAGATAGACCAGATAGGTGAAGAGGCCTGCAAGATATTTGCCCACTACTATCGAAGTTATACTGACCGGAGATGTCATGATAAGCTCGTCTGTGCCGAGTTTTCGCTCCTCTGCAAGCTGACGCATGGTAAGGACAGGAGCGATAAAGAGAAAGACAAGTGCCATATTTCCTAATATCCCTTGCATGCTGGCATCATGTGTTGCCAACAGGATTATAGAAAAGAAGTAACCTGAGAGCATAAGGAAGACCGCACCCATTACATATGCCATAGGAGAAACGAAATAGGCGGCGACCTCCCTCTTGAAGATGAACCATACATTACGCACCGGACGCCACCTCCCTTTCGTCTTCTAACCTTTCTTCCGTGGTAAGCTTCAAGAATACATCTTCCAGACTCATGCCAATCGGCCTCATCTCAATAATCGGGCTGCCCTGCTCTGCCACGGCAAAGAAGATGTCCTCCCTCACGTCAGTTTTACCATCTGTCTCTACGACAAAGAGGATGCTTTTATCGTCGGCTGCAGCATCATCGGGTTCGATGAAAACGGAAACGACGCCGGGAATCCTCCTGATGAGGCTCTCAGTTTCGCCTTTCGGACTGCGAATCCGTACTGCTATCCGTCCCCGTCCTTCCAGTCTTTCAGAAAGTCCTTGCGGAGTGTCTGAAGCAACCAGTCTCCCGTTATTGATAATAAGGACCCGGCTGCAAATCATACTGACTTCAGGTAGGATGTGAGAGCTTAGGATGATAGTATGCCTCTCTGCTAAACTGCGGATGAGATTACGAATCTCAATAATCTGTCTTGGGTCAAGGCCTGCAGTAGGTTCATCCAGTATCAGGACCTCGGGATTCCCGAGAAGAGCCTGGGCCAATCCCACTCTCTGCCTGTACCCTTTGGAAAGGTTACCAATGACGCGACTTAAGACACCGTCTACGCCGGCTGCTTCGGCTACAGAGATTATTGCAGCTTTCCTGTTCGGCCTTGGAATGCCTTTCAATTCACTGACAAATCGCAAGTAGCCGCCGACCGTCATCTCACGGTAAAGCGGAGGGTTTTCAGGCAGGTACCCGATTCTCCGCCTGGCTTCCATCGCGTCTTCAAATACGTCAAAACCGTCTACCTTGACCGTGCCGGAGGTGGCAGCAAGGTATCCGGTGATAATGCGCATAGTAGTGGTTTTCCCTGCGCCGTTTGGGCCCAGGAATCCGAGGACCTCGCCTTTGTCAACGGAAAAGGTGAGCCCCTCAATCCCTCTGGCCTTACCATATCTTTTAGTAAGGTCCCTTACCTCAATCAAGGAACACGATTCCTCCTTCCCACGCTTGCCTCGAGAATACTAGGTTAATTTTCTCTAGAAGCCCGTAAAATCCTTTATATTTCCGTAGCTCCAATGGCCCTTCTCTTTATGCCCAACGCTTCTCTACCTTAACATTTTTGAAGTAGTATTTACAAATCTCTTCGTGGTGTTTTCCCATCTTTGCCATATTGTGTGCACCCCATTGGGACAGTCCGACCCCATGTCCGAATCCCTTTCCCTCCATCACGACTTTACCGTCTGCGACTTCGAGTCTCGTGAGGAAATTCGATCTCATGCGTAAAGGGTCCAACGCGATTCTAAGGTCGTTTCCGCCTATCGTTGTCACCTTCCCTGAGTGGTGGACCGCTATTGTTTCGGCACGTCCTGACGGTCCGCGTTTAGCTATTGTCATGTTCTCAATTCCTTTTGCGCTTAGCCCGGCTTTTGCCAAGGCAGCCTCGATTTCTCCTATGGAGAATTCCGCCTTCCACCTGCGGTCTGAAAGAGGGACGTCTTCCGTATCGTCGGGGCTGTCGCGAACAACGGTGTAGGGAGGTTCTTCATCAGTAAAGTTCAGGCCCTCCTTGGCCAAAGCCGTTTTTCCACCGGAGTTGGAGTGGAACCACGCATTGATCAGCTTCCCTTCCTGTGTCAGGACCTTCCCTCGGGTTTCTTTTACCGCTGCCCTTATTGCATCATTGACGTTTTCCGGTTTATATTCCTGGGCCTTTTCGAACCCGGCCTGGATATCTGAACCCATAGGACCTTTTCCTCCGCTTTCCTCCAGTGCCTTCAAGGCAAATGTCCTTGCCACTATAGCCTGGGCAGCAAGAGCTTCGTGCGGCCAGTGGTTCTTCATCTCTCCGGCTACCACTGCGGCGACGTATTCCTCCATGGGCAGCTCAAGGACTTTGTTTTCGGTATCAATATACAACCTGATGGTAGGCTCCTTCCCCAGCGCAGTTTGTCTTGACCTTGAAATACCGAAGGCTATGACTATCACGGCAACGATTCCTATGCCAATCCACGTTAAGGTTTTCCTGCGATTATCAGTCATCGGCACACACCTCGAATCCTAGTCATGTCTTTCGATCTCACTGTTCTAGGTGAGACTTCTGCAGGTCCCGGTGAGACTTCTTCAGGTCCCACTGTTCTACAGGTAGTATGCTCAACGACAGGATGTAGATAGCCGGATTTTCTGAAAGCTCCTCTGTGCTCGTCTGTTCTCTTCTGTTCTCCTCTGTTCTCCTCTGTTGACTTTGTTACGGGGTTGCACATGGTTTTGGGAAGGTGGCCGATGTTGCAACCTTTATTGCAGTTATCTGCTGCCCGAATAAGAAACGTACTCGCACATTACTATGTGGCCGATGTTGCACTCGGGGACGGCGCCTCTGGCGGAGGCGCCTTGAACAAAATCCGGCCCGAAGGCTAGTGGCCGGATTTTGACACCCCTCGTTGCAAGCATCGGCCACCCTGCTGAGAGTAAACGTATGACGCTGAACGAAAAGCATTACAGTCCTCACTGCAGGCACCTGCCGCTCAGCGTAGCTCGATACAGGCAAATGACTGTTAGTCATGCACCTAGGGCACTTAGGTTTCCAGGCCTGTTGGATTGGCGCTCACCATGAGCCGAATATTGGCCGGGAATACCTCAAAGGGGTATAAATGGTTTTCGGGAAGAGCCGTTTGCCGGTCAAAAGGAGCCTAAAGGAGGCTGATTGGCTCTACTGGAGAGCCGTTCATAAGCGTAAGTAGGCCCGATCAAACGTGATTGGCTCATCTAGTCAGCCAATCAAGTATCAAAAGTCCTTTAAATCAGTTGCAATGGCTTAACACTTGAGCCAGTCTCGCTCGCTGAAACCTCAAGAACGTCGTAGTTGGCTCACGATGAGAGCCGTTCCGTCTTTGAGACAGCCTAAAAGCAGCCGACTTGGCTCGTGAGAAAAGCCGTTCATCCGGTGGAAGCGTGCAAGACAAGCCTAACTGGCTCAAGACAAGAGCCAATTAGGAGCCGAGAGTGCTCAGAATGGCCAGGAATGGCTCACCGGCAAAGCCAATCAGGAGCCTAAAGAACCTCGAATCACTGTGAATGGCTCTCCAGGAGCGCCACTCGAGCGCTGAAATAGCGTCCGGTCACACCTATTGGCTCATCGCGTGAACCACTTCCGGGCGCTAAAGCCCCGAAAACCCCGTGATCGGCTTAAGCGGTGAGCCGATCATCGGAAAAAGGCATGCGGGCCAGAGAAAGTTGGCTCACGAGATAAGCCGATCTGTAGCTAAAAGCCGTGAAGCCAGGTATTGTTGGCTCACAAGATAAGCCAATCTTCGCCTAAGAGTCGTGAAAGCGGACAACATTGGCTCATGGGAAGAGCCAACATGGCCCCAAAAAGCGCCTAGATACATAAGAACGGCTCATGGCGGGAGCCGTTCCACTCGGTTAAAGCTTTCACAATGCCCATATTGGATCAGCGCGTGAGCCACTCCATGGCCGAGTGAGCTCCATAGGCACTTACCTAGGTGCTAGATAATGCGGTTCCGTGCCAAGACACCTATGAATGTGCCTACGGCAGCAATAGGTGTAAGTATGGCTCCCAGTATCAGGGCACGTCCAACGGCTGCCCCTGAGAGCATTCCCAGCTGACCGGATACGCCCAGTAATGCCGGCAAAGTCATCATGAATCCGGCCAGCACAAGGCCAAGCATAATACTGAAAAACCCGGCAAATATCCCACCGGCTATCGAAGAGGTCAACATACCCAGGAGAAACCCTGTAATCAATGCCCCAGCAAACACTAAAGCGGTGATGTAATCCTGGGCAGCTTCAATAGGTGACAGAAGAGGAAAGGCCTGGCAGGTAAAGAGTCCGCACATGAATATTCCCATGAGAATAACACCGGCGACTATCCTTTTCCTACTCATGCCTCATTACCTCTATCCAGCGGCACTACAGCATTTGTAACAAAAACCTTGGTGCCCAGGCGCGGCATGTCAAGAAGACCTGATATCCTTATAGACCAAGCCTCTTTGCCCCCAGCAACAAGCTCTGTCTTGGTATCAGGCACGTCTATCTCAAGAACCACTTCTCTCTTGCTGCCTCCCGGCAACTCTAAAGGCCTGGCCCACCATTCGTAGTTGCGTCCCCATATATACTGTCCGTCAAGGTACACTATGGATCGCACAGCTGTAATAGGTAAATCCCATTCACTCAGGTTCTCGAAACTTACGTTTATCTCAATCGTATACCCGGAGCCTTCCTGTCTTAATGTTACTCCTGACACTGTAGTCTGAAATCCGGCTGCCGCCGTCGCAGCTCCGAGATAGTTCTTAGCAGTCGCCCATGTTAGTGCCACCCCGCAGACAGCCAAGACAACCATAATAATGAGAACAATCCTGTCCCCACGAGCGTGCCCTCTACTATTCATTCTCACAGAACCCCCTGTTCAGGACCGAACCTGTGATCTCATAGGGGGATATCCTAGATCTGCTCACACCTATACCGCAATCAGCAGATAAAACAAGCCTCTCCAACCGATAATCACCCAATAGCGAAATGACATGCCACTAAGTGGTTGTCCTCAGCAGGAACCAGTTCAGGCTCTACTTCCTTGCAGATATCCTGTGCAATAGGACATCTAGGATGAAGCCTGCACCCACTCGGAGGATCAACCGGGCTCGGGACTTCGCCTTTCAAGACTCTTCCGAAGCCTTTTTTCTTCGGATCCGGAACAAACACGGCACCTATGAGAGCCTGGGTGTACGGGTGCAGAGGATGCTTAATCAAGCTGTCGGTGGGACCCTTTTCAACGATTTTCCCTAAGTACATTACGGCTATCCGATCGCAAATATGACGCGCAGTAGCTAAGTCGTGAGTAATGTAGAGGAACGTAACTCCTCTTTCCCGAGACAGACTCAACATCAAGTTGAGAATCTCTCCTCGGATGGATACGTCGAGCATTGACACAGGCTCATCAGCGACTATGAATTCAGGGTCCAATACAAGAGCCCTTGCTGCTGCAATTCTCTGTCTCTGTCCGCCTGAAAGCTCGTGCGGGTATCTGTAAATGTACTCTTCAGGAGGTGTCATTTCCACATCCTCAAGAACCTTTTCAACATAACGCAAGGCGTCATGTGAATTCTTGACGATCCCCTGTATCTTCAGAGGCTCTGATATGATCCTGAAAACATCCAGGCGTGGGTTCATTGACTCATACGGGTCCTGGAATATGATCTGCATTCTTTGTCTGAGCATCTTCATCTCTTCGGCGCTCAGAGCAGTCACATCTATACCTTCAAAGGTAACTTTACCTGCAGTCGGCTCAAGCAACCTCAGTATCGTCCTGCCCATGGTCGTCTTTCCACAACCGGACTCGCCGACAACGCCGAAGAGCTCGCCTTTCTTTATATCAAAGCTGACTCCGTCAACAGCCTTTACAGCCCGCTCAGGCTCCCTCCGTACGATCTCGACTAAGCCTCGACGCACCGGAAAATACTTTACAAGGTCCTCTACCTTAAGAATGACTTCGCCAAGCTCCGCGCTTCTCTCGGGTTCAAGTGCGGTTACTGCGCCCATATGTCGACCCCCCTCTCAAGCATATCTACCCTGTGGCAGGCAACTTTGTGACTATTTGACCCAATCTCCAGTAATTCAGGCTCCTCTTCCTTACAGATGTCTATAGCCAGCGGACATCTGGGATGGAATCTGCAGCCTGTGGGGGGTGCTAACAAATTCGGTGGAAATCCCGGTAATGATCGCACGCGACTCCTCTCGGCTTTAATATTGGGGAATGCTTTTACAAGCCCCATGCCATAAGGATGCGTAGGATGATCAAAAACATCAAAAACACTGCCATACTCGACAATCTTTCCTGCGTACATAATGGCGATGTCATCACATGTCTGGGCAATCACTGACAGGTCATGGGTGATGAGCATCATGGAAAGATCCAGCCGTTTTCTAAGATCTTCCATAGCCTGCAAAACCTGCGACTGGACCATCACATCCAATGCAGTAGTGGGCTCATCAGCGATGATGATATCCGGATTGCAGGCAAGGGCCATAGCTATTACAACCCTCTGCTTCATACCGCCGCTGAATTCATGGGGGAACTCTTTATACCTCTTTGGGTTGATACCCACCATATTCAGGAGCTCCCTCGCTCGTTCCGCCGCCTCTTCACGGGGGACATTCTCATGAGCCAGTATCGCCTCTACAATCTGGTCACCTACTCGGTGCACCGGGTTGAGGGCGTTCATCGCACCTTGGAACACCATGGATATCTTCTTCCAACGGATGGATGTCCTGAACTCTTCGTCACCCAGCTTGGTGATGTTTACACCGTCAAGATTGACTGAACCACCGAGGATCTCGCCGTTACTGGGAAGCAACCTTAGGACTGTAGAAGCCATGCTTGTCTTTCCGCATCCGGACTCACCTGCTATACCTAAGGCTTTCCCTCTCTCAATATCAAAGCTCACTGAATCTACTGCCTTAACATAGCCGCGAAGAGTCTTGTAGTACATCTTGAGATCTCGTACTTCAAGTAGAGCCATGGTTATGATCTCTCCCTGTATCTTGGATTGAGGATCTCATTGACTGTATTGCCAATGAACACGAAGGCAAGGCTCAAGAATGTTATAGCCAGCCCCGGCGGCACCAGCCACCACCATGCAAGCGTGGTGAATGCGCCGAATCCTCTCGCATTGTGTAACATACGTCCCCAGGTAGCGACCCTTGGGTCACCAAGCCCCAGGAAGCTAAGGGCGGCTTCTGTCAATATTGCTGACGGAATACGAAGTACCATGCCAGCAAATACAAGAGGCAGTACGTTAGGAAGTATATGGATAATCATCACGTAAGCATCGGATGCGCCTGATGCTTTGGCTGCTTCCACAAAAACGCGCTCTCTCAAGGACAGAGTCTGCGAGCGAACCAACCTAGCTGTTCCCATCCATGCGAATGCTGAAATCAGAAGTACTATGTTCCAAACGCTCTTCCCAAGTAGCGCACCGAGGATTATGAGGATTGGCAGATCCGGAATAGCCATAAGAACATCGACAATCCTCATTATGAACTCATCGACTACGCCGCCTAGATAACCGCTTATAATCCCCACCGCAGTCCCTACAGCCACTGAAATGGCAGCGGCTGAAAGGCCGATGGAAAGTGAGATTCTTGTACCGTACACCAGCTGAGTCCACAGGTCTGCACCCATATGGTCAGCGCCTAGCAATCCGTGGACAGTGCCGGGAATGTAGAATTCCGGATCACTGATATACACGCGCGTCGGTTCTTCTCCGGGAATGGTCCGCGCTATCAGCAATAACGAGTAATCTCCTCTTGACGAGAAGATTCTTGGAGCGGGGTCATCAAAAATCGTCATTCCCAATCTCTGCTTCAGACTTAAATCTCTCGAGTCTATCCTTGCAGGTTGATTTGCCAGCTGTCCTGATACTGATTTACCCCATAAGCTGTATCGTTTCCCTTCGGGTGTTTCTATTACAAATTCCAATTCCGTCTTGGAATCGGAAGGCGCTTCTATCCAATAATTGAAAGTCAATCCGAAAGTCTTTGGAGCACTGTAGTTGTACGGAAGAGTATATGAAAGCGTAACCACGCCCTGCTCCGGCTCTTTCGGATACTCTTCAACCTCGAGAACATCGATCTCCTCTTCAGAGACAACCTCATCTCTCACAAAAGGTTCAAATTGAATAACACTTAACGGAGAGTCATCCGACTCTGCAGGTGCGAGGCCTCCTCCTACTGCCTCGCTTACTGTCCACTCTTGGGAACCCAGAGATATCCTTACACTTGAAGGAGCGTCAGCAAACTTCGGAAGAATGGATCTGAACCAAGCCGGTGCAGCGATCCTGTCTGCCAAAAGGATCTCCTTAGGGGTGTAAGGGGTTAAATACGGAGCAAAGATCGCAACAAAAACATAAAGACTGACTATGGCAAGCCCGACCATTCCTAAAGGTTTTCTCCTGTACTGCTCCCAAAACGTCGGCGCACCTATCTTCGTTTGCGTCTTGTTCTTGCTCATTTTGCTCCACCTTCCCCTACCCGGATCCTTGGATCTACGATTCCATACACTACGTCAGCTGCAAGATTGCAAGTCACCACTGCTAAGGCAATAAGGTAGAAAGCTCCCTGCGCCGCCGGGTAATCCTGTTGCATAACTGCGTCCAGCAAATACTTACCTACTCCGTGCCAGGAGAAGATAGTCTCTGTAATAACAGCTCCTGCCACCATTCCCGGAAGAGCGCTGAATATCAGCGTAACAATGGGAGGCAGGACACTCCTTAACGCATGGTGGCGCAATACTGTTTTTTCATGCAGGCCCTTTGCCCTCGCAGTAACTATATAATCCTGCCCAAGTGCCTCAAGCATCGTATTCCGTGTATAAAGCGCCCAGGATCCGAAAGCTATGACTACGTTACTGCCTGCAGGTAGGATCAAGTGGTGAATTCTGTCCAAGAGCTGCAGGAAGAATCCGTCAGGCGGAGGCGCACTCATAGTGCCGTGTATCGGCAAAATCGGTATATAGTAGCCAAATAGCATTAACAAGAGCAACTGTATCCAAAAGGACGGCACAGCATAAGCAAAGAGGCCGGCTCCTGTTACAAAGCTGTCAGCGAACGTTCCTCTTTTCGACGCAGTATAGACCCCTACTGAAATCCCGATCATAGTAGTTAAAACAAAACTGCTCAAGAACAACACCATAGTGTTGGGGAGCCGTTCCTTCAGCTCATTAATCACAGGCCTTCTGGTAGAAAACGAAAGCCCCAAATCGAACTTGGCGAGACTGCCGATGTACTTTACGTATTGTACAAGCGGAGGATCATCAAGGCCGAACTGTCTCCTAAGTTCGGCTTTAGCTTCGGGAGTAAACATAGGGTCTATTATCATTTTTGTAGCATCACCGGGCATCAGACGGAAGATAGCGAAGTTGAACGATATTATAACAAACAACACTATCAACGCATAGCCCAGTCTTCGCAATAGATACCTTGAATAGCCCAAGCGGCCTCACCTCACTAACCTAACCTGGCGTGTCACCTTAGCACTCGCCAGCCCCTACCTAATTCCGCCGCCCCAGATGCTCCGGGGCGGCGGACATAGTTCAGGTATCACTCTACACTCGCATTAACCCCTACCGGAGGCATTTATTTAGTTTGCCGGAAGCCTCCAGTAGATGGGGTTCTTCTTCAGCCTGACATACTCGCCTACCTTGTACTGATCGAGGATGAACGGACCATGTCCAATGAGCTTGGTGAGGCCGGAAACCTCAGGATGTGCCTCAAGCCACGGCTCAAAGGTGTTGTAGTCTTCTACATCCTTCCAGATCCAATCAGGCAGGAAGTTCAGGTCTGCCCTGTAGAGGTGCCAGTAGCTTACGGTTTCAAAGTAGACCTTTACAGTGTAGTCGTCAGGGCATTCCACTTTGACAACCTTCTGCACATTGTCGAGGTACCTCGGAACCTGGTTCTCCTTCAAGTATTCGACGGTGAACTTGACATCCTTGGATGTGAACGGAGTACCGTCGTGCCACTTGACACCTTCCTCCAGATGCCATGTTATAACAGTACCCTCCTGACCAGGCGCAGGCTCCCAGGTTTCAATATCCCAGCTCTTAGCCAGCCACGGAATGTCCTGCATTGTGTCAGGATCGACTTCCATCATACCGTCGTAGAGCCTACCCATGACTTCCCACTCGTAAGCACTGCTTCCGGTGCACGGGTTAAGGACCTTCGGCTCTTCAGGAAGCAGCCAGCGGACTGTTCCGCCTTTGCCTTTGACCGGTTTGATGTTAAGAGTTGTCCACTTGTTTGTATAGTTAGCCGCGCCATAGCCGTGCATCGGGACATAACCTTCGAACCTGTCCTTACGGAAGGCATCCATGTACGGCCTGGAGTACAGGACTGTGTACGGCTGTCTCCTGGCAAGGATCAGCTGAGCCTCGTCTGCAGCCTGCTTTGCGACTTCTTCATTGGGTGCATCGTATAGTAGCTCCAGGACTTTGTCCAGTTCAGGATCGCGGATACCAGGGTTGTTGTATCCGGCTTCAACGTCGTTGGATGAATGGAAGAAGTTCCATAGTGACGTGGGTATACGGCTTAGGCTCCACGCCAGCATATACATGTCGAAGTCATGGTAATCGATTTTATCCAGCATAACCGGGAAGTCCATTGGCTCCGGCTCTACAGGCAGATTTATTGCCTGGCATGCTTCGGCAATGATTTTGCCAAGCTCTGCTGAGGTAGGAGCAACTTCGTATGTAGGTGTATAGATAGTTATCTTACGCATTGGCTGTCCGGTTTTGGGGTCAATCCTGATCCCGGTAGCCGGGTCTACAGTGTACCCTGCTTCGTCCAGAAGCCTCTTGGCCTCTTCCGGATTATACGGATAGGTCGGCACCTCGTCGTTGTAGTATGCACTGGACGGCGGCAAGAAAGCAGCCAATGGCAACATGTAGCCTTCAAACAGTGTCTGGATTATGTTGTCACGGTCTACAACATGTGCGATTGCCTGACGGAGAACGTCATCAGCAAGCGGCTCGCGCCTCATGTTGTAGCAGAGATAGAACATATGGAAACCATAGTTCATTGTAATCTCTGCGTTGGGGTTATCCTTAATAATATTGATGTCAGCAGGCCTTGTCAGGCCGGGGAGTACGTCCACGTCTCCACGGTTGAACGCAATAAGCTGCGCCTCAGAGTCTTTAATAATCGGCATGATAATCTGGTCTACATACGGTCCGTAGGGTTCCCATCTGGCCTGTCCGGCAGTGATGCTTCCGTACGTCATTGCCAGGATCAAGCAAATGGCAACAGGCAACAGGAATCTTCTCACCTTCACGATTCTACCTCCTTCAAATTATATTGGCTTGAGACCAATAAAATCTAATACTCTTCCACGCTAGACTACTCGTTTGGGGTTAAGCACCACCCCCTTGCTGGGTACTTGCATAATTCTAACCGAATGGTTGTGCTTTTCTTGCTTTGATTATACTTAAGAATACCCATAAAGGGTTAGCTTTGCAAGGCACATCATACATTTCCACATGATATGCGAAATTCCTTCTTTTTCGTAAGCCTAATATGGCATGTCTCGCTGAATCAGAGCCAAATTCTAAAGGTTCTCTACCTGTAAAAACCCGGGATATCGCCATGTACTGAACTCGCCACTATACTCGGGATACTGCCTCTGTAATCTAAACGCCCTTCAACTGTTACTATAGGTGCAGTAAACATTACACCTTTACACTGTTTATATGTATCCTCAAAGACAGTAACATCAAGAAGTCCGGTTTCATCTTCAAGGGAAAAGAAGACCACAACCTTACCGCTTTTTGTCGGAGGCCTGTGCGGCCTTATTACAAGCCCTGCCACTTTGACAAATGTCCCGATAGGCAGCTTTTTAGCACAGGATGTACTGGCTATATCATCTTTATTCAACTGGACGCGCAGCAATTCCATTGGATGTAAAGCGGGATGCAGCCCGAGTGTACGGAATTCCCACTTGAATTTCTCTCTCTCCGAAAAGTCTTCTATCTGTGGAAGATTCATAGAACCCCGTAAGGCTTTTGGAATCGCCCACAGCATTGCCTTGCGATTACTATGGATATTATCAAATGCCCCGCAAAGTATCAAATTCTCAAGAAGATCCCGTGGTATAGATACACGTCGTATAAAGTCAAAAAGAGAGTCATACCCTGCTTGCCCGCGAGACCTGATTATCTCCCGGGCAAGATCTTCCTCCATACCGCGGACTTGCCTGAGCCCTATCCGTATAGCCCCATCTTCAACTATGAATTCATATAGGCTCCTGTTTATGTCCACAGGAAGGATCCTAACTCCGCGCAGCCTCGCTGCAAGGCATATTGTATTGGGAGGATAAAACCCCATAGGCTGATTGTTGAGTATAGCTGCGTAAAACTCAGCAGGGAAATGCTTTAAGAGGTAGGCAGTTTTATAAGAAGTGTCAGCAAATGCAGCGGCATGTGCCTGGCAAAACCCATAGCCTGCATAACCTACTATATAGGATAAAATTGTTTCCGCTACGTCCGGCGCTACTCCGTTTTGGATAGCTTTTTTTACAAACTCTTTTCCTATCTCATCCATTTCCGCCCTGGAACGATGGCGGGTCATGACCTTCCTCAACCGGTCAGCTTCTCCAGGGGTAAAGCCTGCAATTACACTTGCAATCTCTATTACTTGCTCCTGATAAAGCACTACCCCGTAGGTTTTTTCAAGGATCTTTTCAAGGGCAGGGTGAATATAAGTCACCTCTTCCAATCCCCGCCTCCTTGCGATAAAAGGCTCCACCATATTCCCTTGGATAGGCCCTGGACGTATAAGGGCGATACTTGCAATTATATCCTCCATATCGCTTGCGCCCAGGCGTCCCTGGAGAGCTCTTTGCGCAGGGCTTTCCAGCTGAAAGACACCGATTGTCTCACCTTCGTTGATCATCTTGTACGTAGCATCGTCATCCAGCGGTATTTTTCCAAGATCGATTCCAATGGAAGATGTGGAATCCTCTATAGCCGAAAGCATGCGCAAAGACAGTAAATCCAACTTAATAAGGCCGATCTCTTCCACATCATCATTGTCCAGCTGGATGATGACATCGCCTCTTGCAGATACTTGCAGAGGGGCAACTTCCGCAAGAGGGATCCTGCTCACAACCAACCCACCCAAATGGGTGCCTATATGCCGTGGCAAACCTGCTAAATCGTGACATATCTCAAAAAGCCGTAAATACTCATTAAATGAAATATCTCCGTTATAAAGTTCAGGGTATTTCTTTATAGCAGTTTTAATCTCATCGGCATATACGTGCGGCAAGCGTTTTGCGAGCCTGTCTAAGTCGATTTCTGAGATGCCCATAACCTTCCCTACGTCACGGACAGCGGATCTGGCCTTAAAAGTATTAAATGTGCATACAGTCGCTACATGCTCCGTGCCGTATTTGCGCCTGACATAACGCTTTACTTCATCCCTTCTTCGGGCATCAAAATCCACATCAATATCAGGCTTTTGCGCCCGTTCAAGGCTTAAAAACCTCTCAAAGATCAGCCCCCGCTGAATAGGGTCTACATCAGTTATGAAAAGGCAATAGACTACTGCTGAATCTGCAGCAGAACCCCTTCCTGCAAATCTTATCCCCTCACCTTTGGCAAACCTCACAATGTCCCAGGCAACTAAAAAATAGTCTTCATACCCCAGCGTGCAAATGACACTAAGCTCATGTTCAAGCCTTGACTCTATTTTCGGCGTAATCTTTCCGTAGCGGACCCTGGCTCCTTCATATACCAAGCTCCTTAGATACTCTGCTGAAGTTGTGCCGCAAGGCAAAGGGAATTCAGGAAAAAGCTTTCCGCCCGGTAAAACGTTGGATTCACATCTTGTGGCAATCTCCCCTGCCGTTCTTATAGCTTCAGGCCAAAGACGAAATAAGGCCGCCATCTCTTCAGGGGATTTCAAATAGTTTTCCGCATTCAATCTGCGTTCAGGGTGTATATCTTCAAGCCTTGTAAGCGTCCGTATGCACGTTAGAACATCATGGATCACAAAGTCTTCCTTCCTTGCATAATGGACATTATTTGTGGCACAAATCCCGACTCCGACCTCATCAGCCAGCTCAACAAGGGAAGATAGGAGACGGACGTTACCGGGGATGCAAAGGTTCTCAAGCTCAACATAGAATCTATCTGCCCCGAAAATCTCAACATATTTCCAGGCAAGTTCAAGGGCTTGTTTAAATCTCCCGCCCAGCACCAATACGGGAATTGCCCCTCGCATGCAGCCTGATAAAGCTATGATTCCTTCATTATGCGCTTTGAGGGATTCAAGGTGCACTTCCGGTTGGAGCCTGTGTTTTCCCAGCTCCGCCTTTATCCTATTTGTATCCCTTCCTCCGAGTAGCCGGGTTATGTTTTTCCAATCCCTTGACATGTAAGCTTCTGTAAGAATCAATGAAAGATTTGAATACCCTTTGGCATTTTCAGCGAGAAGGACAAGGTGGCTTCCGTCTTCAAGCGTTACCTCTGCCCCGTAAATAGGCTTTATTCCGTATTCCTCCGCAGCTTTTGCAAATCTTACCGCTGCAGAAAGACTGTTGTGATCCGTAATAGCCATGGCATCCATGCCGAGCTCTCGCGCAGTCCTTACAAGCTTTTCAACATGGGATGCGCCGTCTTGAAAAGAAAAGCATGAGTGTACATGAAGGTGAGCAAAACCTAATGAGCTCATACTCAATCAAAGACCCCTACTAAATACCAATTGCCTCGCTCATCACGACACAGCTGGTATACCCCGTAATTGCCGGCTAAGACCACGTAGAAATGCATCTCTCCTCCTAATCCTCCTAAGTCCCACCAGTTATTTATCTCACGCCATTCATCTATGACAGACACCACATGAAGCCAATTCCCTCCCCGGTAAAACATCTTAGGACTCTGATCATCTTCCGTTACAACATGAAGCGATTCTTTTACCCTCCTCATATATGTAGCCCTCCGAAGCTAAGAAGAGCTTATCCCGTCTAGTCAGTTTCCACTCTCTCCCAGGAAAGACAGTGCCCGGGCCGAATCTCTCCCTTACCTTGCAAATAACCTCATCCATAACTTCGCCTGAAGCCTGAACTCGGTAAGGAGAAAACCGGGACGGAAATAGCATATCTATCTGTCCGCCCGTTTTTTTCGGGCTGGAGCCATATACCGAAATAGACACCGCCTCAACCGGTGCATGGAGATGGCCTGTAACAAAGATCTCATTCAAAAGGTGGCCGCATAGTCTCTGTAGGCCTCCGTACATACCTACCGGTTTTACAAGGTGCTTTTTGCAGCTTACTGTATGTCCGTTGTCACACTTTAAAGCGATTTCAACCCTTCGCACAGCCATATAGGCAAGGTCCTGATGCTCCATCAAATGGGATGCACCTTCAGATGTTATTGCAGACAAGGCATGCCAATCTGAAACCGGGGAATCAAAAGCCTTTGAAAACGTAACACCGTTTTGCGGAAAGACAGCTGACACCTGAGAATAATCCATACCCAGGCTGTATTGATAGATGACGTATCCTGCCTCACCCAACATATCAACGAGAACTGACTGCCCCATGCGTTGAAGTTCGCCTATGCTGCCCACCCCAAGTCGACAAAGATAGGAGAGGACATCCTCATCCAAAGGCCACAGCAAGTTTACAGGTAAAGGCTTTAAAAACTCCTCTTCGCCGCCTGTTACAACCTTTGCGCCGATACTTTTTCCTTCGGAAGAAATAATATGTTCAGTGAGACGTAAAAACCTCTCTGTCCTCGCCTCCGGCAGAACTCCTGAAAGGATCCTGGCTACCAGCTTAGAGCGGGCGATCCCATATGAAGGCAAAGCGCCTATGAAACCTTTCACATCCCGTGAAAGCTCATCCAATGCACTGGTTATGTTGGGACAAAATGAGAGCTCAATAAAGGCCTCAATCTCGTCTAAAGGCTCTACAGCCGGGCTGTATTTTGCACACATCTCCCATATCGTGTCAGCAAAACCGCTATACCTCTCTGGGGTATACTCTATTCTGACGAGCTCCGGACAGACAATGTAAGCCTGCTGCCAAGTCATCCCCGGCCTTATCCCCTTCCTCCTTGCCTCAGGGGATATATCTAGGATTCTATGTCCTTTTACAATGGCGAAAACTGCACCATTGGAAACAGATTCATTTGTTCTCATCTCCACTGAAGAATAAAACCCAGGCAACCAAATATGGCCTATAATCCCACGCATTGGGCTCACCTTTTGATATTTAGTAGAACATATGTTCGCGTTATTTATTATATGTTCCCTCTGATTTTCATGTCAAGACAGATAATGGCACAGGAGGATTTAATGAAGGAAACTTGAACACTGTAAGATACTTCATTTGAAGAAGAGTTGAAGCGAGAATGCAAGATAATAGCCGGGTCAGACAATAATCAGCCGTTAACATGCTGCACATGACTGCTAATGTGATGGCATAGCCTGCAACGTTATCCAGGTGACCGGTAGCGCGGTATACATGGCAGGCAGCGTAATCCAGGCGGCTGATAATGCGGTATAAATGGCAGGCAATGTAATTCAGGTGACCGGTAGCTCGGTATACATGACCTGTAATGCAATCAAGGTGACCGGTAGCTCGGTATACATAACCAGTAATGCAATCCAGGTGACCGGCAACGTGGTATATACATGACCGACAACGCAATCTGTGTTGCCGGTAACATTGTGTACATGACCGGTAACGCGGTAACGAAGATGTACATAGTTGGCAACGTAACGTACACAGCAGGTGGGCGCTCCGTGCTACGAAGCGCCCACCATGTAGATGCCAAACAACCAGATCTGTAAGCCGAATCCTGTCGAGGGTAGTCATCTATCTGGGACCTTGGTCACCCAAGGCCTCTAGCGACCGTACCCGAGGGAGAAGCGGGCCACTCCATGCCCCTCCTATTCGGTCTTGCTCCGGGTGGGGTTTACCTGGCCAGCCAGTCACCTGGCTGCCGGTGCGCTCTTACCGCACCGTTTCACCCTTACTCTCAGGCCAACCAAGCTTTATAGCACTGAATCAGCCAAAAGAGCGGTTTAATTTCTGTGGCACTTTCCTTAGGGTCGCCCCCACTGGACGTTATCCAGCACCCTGCCCTATGGAGTTCGGACTTTCCTCGAGCGTCATCCTTTGCGACAATGCGTAAAGGATACGCCCGCGACTACCCGATCTGCTTGTTTGAATCTTACAAACGTATTTTAACACCTGCCCTTTTAGGGTGTCAAATTCTCGACTCTCGAATACTTCATTATCCAGGCGCCTAAGCACGGGTTTTATTAACCTAACCAGAACTTCGCATGCAACCCTGAATGTGGCTGATTGATTGCTGCGTTCTACTCCCTTCGCGAGAACAAGCTTGCGCTGTGGTCGAAAATGTGCCGCAGAAAGGCTGTTTGGTGGAAGAGTTTCTACCACAGTTTTGAGCGTAGGCTCGAAAATGGTAGAGTCTCGCCCACCAGGAGGCTCAAAGGTGGAAGGTTTTCTACCATGATCAGGCGTTAAGGTGGTAGGATATCGACCACCACGCCTCCCATAATCTTACAAATCACGGTTTGGTGGTCGAAACTCGCCCACATTTTCTGAAAAGGTGGGCGAAAAACTGCCACATTTTCCAAAAAAGTGGTAGGAATTCTACCACTTAAGACCCAAAAAGCCCCCAAAACCGGGCTGCAACCTGAAAATGTGGTCGATTCTCTACCACCTGAGGCGGTTTGGGTGGTTCAGAATCTCCCATTTATGAACATTTGCTCGAAAAAATCCAAAAGGGTGGGCGAAATTGTGCCACCTCTTCAAGGAAAGGTGGTTCAAAATCTTCCATTTATGAGCGTTTGCTCGAAAAAATCGCAAAGTGTCGTCGAGATTGAACCACCTCTTTGATGTTTTTGTCCGCACTCTCGCCCGATACAATTCCAGGATACCGAAAACCCTTTAAGGAAAAGTGGTTCGGAATCGCCCATTTATGAGCCTTTGCTAAAAAGAATCGGAAGGAATCAGCGAAATCAGTCCAGCGTTTCCGGAAAACGCGGTCGAAAAGCGGCTATCTCAAGCCTATTCCATATCAGTCTCCACATTAGCCAGCATATCAGCTTCGTAAGCAAATCGGTGAGAAGTAACCACTTATGGTGGAGTACGAGTTAAAGGCCTGTTAACTACCGTAGTAGCCTCCCAATTGAATCCGAGAGAAGTGACCACTTAGAGTGGCGCAACTTATAGTGAAGCATGAGTTAACGGCACATTATCCTCCATATTAACTCCTCACCCGATTGGAGAAAGGGGATTACTTACAGTCGAGTGCGAGTTAAAGGCATGTTAGCTACCATATTAACCTCGCGAGCAAATCGGAGAGAAATGATCACTTATGGTGGAATACGAGTTATGGGCTTATTAGCATCCGAATCCCATTGAAAAGACATGAGCAATTGTTGTAGAGTATGAGTTAGAGGTGATTTGACATGACCTCCGGACATAGTAAAGCATCTAGAAAACAGTCCGCTGAAGAAGAGCTTGACGTTGGCAATGTCTCTGATGAGAAGATGTCGGAGTTGTCTGCTGAACTCGAGCGTTTACAGAAAGAACGTGCAAGGCTCGAGAAGCTTCTGGCGGAAAAGGAAGTAGAGCAAGCGATTCTTAAGGAGTTGCTTGCTCTGTCAAATAAGAAAAAGCGAAAAAGAAAGAAGCGTAATTCTTAACAGCGTGCCTGGCGCCTGGTTCGCACCTCGCACCTAGCTTCTAGTCCGTGCCAGGCTTCTAATTCTTCGTGCCGGACTTTTGGTGTGTACCAGGCTTTTAGTGCGTCCCGGGCTCTTAATCCGTGCCAGCCTATCAATCCGCTCGTAGTTCCTAATCCAGTTCGTTCAGCTGGGAGTCGATGCCGAGATTGGCGAGCCGGTCAGCCCTGGGATTCCTTTCCCGCCCAACATGCTTTATCGTAAATCCAGAAAACTCGCCTTTAAGGCGTTGCACCTGGAGGAAAAGAGGCCTGAGCCTCTGCGATTTTACGGCATATTCACCGGTCATCTGGCGAACCATAAGTTCGCTGTCAGTTAGGACATTGACCTTTTTCGCACAGAGTTGCCGTGCTGCCTCAAGCGCTTTTATAAGGGCAGTATACTCGGCTTCGTTATTTGTGGCGATGCCGATCCCTTCACTTAATTCCATGAGGCAGGTGCCGTTTGCATCAAGGATAACGGCGCCGATTCCTGCCTGCCCCGGATTGCCACGGGATGCTCCATCTGTATACACTGTCACTTCAAAGCACGATTCCTTCACGAAACCGCCGTTAAAACTAGCATTCATAATAAACTCTCCAGCTCTGTTATTAAGGAAGTATCTACTCTATCGTGAGGAAAATCCGCTCGCAAGGAAAATCCGCTCTATCGCAGGAAAAATCTATTCTGTATTAAGAAAGAACCCACTCTACTGTACGGAATACTCCCTTATATCGTGGGGAAAACCCACTCTATTGCAAAAAAACCCACTTTATCGTAAGAAAGCAAGAAAGAATCCACTCTACCGTAAGGAGCGATCCACTCTACCGTAAAGATCAATCCTCCCTACCGCAAACAATAATCCACTGTCTCATAAGGAAAAAACTCACCTACTGCAAAAAAGAATTACTCTATCGTAAGCAAAAACTCACTCTACATAAAGAATAATCCACTCCACCGCACGGAAGAATCCACCTCATCGTAAGGAAGAATCCACCTTATAGTAAAGAAGAATCCGCTCTATCGCAAAAAAAGCTACCCTATAGTGGTAAGGATCTCGTTGCGCTTTGTACTAATTATGAATCCAACTGAGCCCCATTTTAAAAAAGAGGATCTACTCCAGCCAGCACAAGATCCTTCCGCAATTCTCACATCTAACAAGGGAATTATTGGGTTTAGCCAGTATAACAATGGAACTCGGGAGCTCTACATGACACCCCCCGCAGATTCTGCCCCTGATTGGAACTACTACAGGACCGCTTCTGTCCCTCAGTAGCTGGTCATATCTCTTAAGGACGGGCTCCGGTATTTGAGCCCGCAGTCTTTCCCTGTCTTGCTTTATATCTGAAAGCTTGCCGGATATAGATGCCACTTCCGAATCGCGCTCATCCTCAAGCCCGGCAAGCTGTGCTTCTTTTTGCGTAATCTCCGAATCTAGCCTTGCGATTTCGGACTCAAGGGCTTCCGCCCTCTCCATCAGTTCAATCACATTTTCCTCTAATCGGTTCTTCGCTGTTTCCAGTGTATCGAGCCTGTACCGCATATTCTCTATCTCTCTGGGGTTAGTGACTTCACCACCGTAGAGTTTTCTGGAAATCGAAGTCAGAGTATCAGTAACATCCTTGATCTGCCATTCTCCTTGCTTCTGCTCCTTTCGCACGCCGTCCAATTCCTGATTTGCATTATTCAGCCTTTCCCGCAGCATTGAGAGCCTCTCCATAGACTCATCAATTTCCTTTTGGACAGGCAATTCTTTCAATGCTGTCTCCAGAGCCAAGCACTCCATGTCCAATTCTTGGAGCCTAAACAAGGATTCAATATCCGTCATGGATGTCTTTTTCCCTTTCGACTATACTGGGACTCAAACGTAAAGCAATCATTGCATTCGAGTCTTAACTTCTGGTGGCACCCAAAAGGTCCTTGTATGTCTCGATATCCATCCCCACTTCAGTCCGTTTCCCTTGAACATCAGTGCCATTCTTCTTGGCGCATTCCACACACCGCTTTGTTGTGGGCAAAATGTCCAGTCTGGCCTTGGGGATGACTCTCCCACAGATCTCACACCTCGTACACATCCTTACAGGCCCCTTTCTCCTCCAGTCTCACGTTTATCAGACTTTTCAGCCCTACATTCAACTCCCAACTCTCCCCGGCTCCTCGCCGCAATAAACCAATCGGCTTTACTTCAGCGGCGCCACTTCACCGGCTTTGCTTCATAGCTAATTTACTCTATGTATTTCTACAAGGAATGTTCAGTTCCTCCCAAAACTCCTATGCCATCCTTTCCAAAACAAGCCACTTATCAACAGATTTCCCGCTCATAAATGAAAAAAAGCAGACTGTAAACGTCTGCCTACACTTTTGGTGGGCCCACCCGGATTCGAACCAGGGACCAACCGGTTATGAGCCGGCCGCTCTACCGCTGAGCTATGGGCCCAAAATTATGGCTCCCTGGGTAGGATTCGAACCTACAACCCACCGGTTAACAGCCGGTTGCTCTGCCATTGAGCTACCAGGGAACAAATCTTGCTCGGTATTTTGCATTATATAATATATTCTCACCTTGGTCAATAGGCCGGTTGCCTTCCAAGCACCTAATATATATTTTTATTGTCACTATATTTTTTTGTCATTCCAGATAATCCTTAAGCTTCTTGCTCCGGCTGGGATGGCGCAGTTTCCGCAAAGCCTTCGCCTCTATCTGGCGAATACGTTCCCTTGTTACACCGAACTCTTGTCCCACTTCCTCAAGGGTTCTGGGACGACCGTCATCCAAGCCGAACCTTAACCTGAGAACCCTTTCCTCACGAGGAGTAAGCGTGCCTAACACATCTTCGAGCTGCTCCTTTAACAGGTAAAACGACACAGCGTCTACAGGCGCCAGGACATCTTCATCCTCAATGAAATCACCTAAATGACTGTCTTCTTCCTCACCGATAGGAGTCTCCAAAGAAACAGGCTCCTGAGCGATTTTTAGAATCTCTCTTACCTTGTCTTCAGTCATCCCCATTGCATCAGCAATCTCCTCAATCGTAGGCTCTCTGCCGTACTCCTGAAGAAGCTGCCTGGAGATGCGCATCAGTTTGTTTATTGTCTCCACCATATGGACAGGGATTCGGATAGTCCTTGCCTGGTCAGCAATTGCCCTGGTAACCGCCTGCCTAATCCACCATGTCGCATAAGTGCTAAACTTGTACCCCTTGCGGTAGTCGAATTTTTCAACTGCCTTCAGAAGGCCGAGATTCCCCTCTTGGATCAGGTCGAGGAAAAGCATTCCTCTACCCACATAGCGCTTGGCTATGCTGACCACAAGGCGCAAGTTGGCCTCAGCAAGTTTACGCCTGGCCTCTTCATCCCCTTCTTCAATACGCTTCGCGAGCTCGATCTCTTCTTCAGCTGTAAGAAGAGGTACACGCCCTATTTCCTTTAAGTACATCCTCACAGGATCATCTACACTTACACCTTCAAGGAGGGAGACATCAGAATCGACTTCATCTGAACCGGCTTCTCCGTTTCCAGTGCCAGATGCATCCTGGTCCTTTTCTTCTGCGTCAATATCAGTACCGGACTCCGGAAGGAGTTCGATACCCATTTGCTCGATAGCCTCGTAGATATCATCGATTTCATCCGGTGTCAACTCCACATCTTGCAAGGTGTCCATAACTTCCTTGTGAGTTAAAGTTCCTGCTTTCTTGCCATCCTCAATCAGTTTTTGAACCTTAGGTATTTTCAAGTGCTTTTGCCGGCTCATCCCTATCCCTCCTTTCAGGCATGTATCTTTGAGCAATATCGGACTTCCCAAATCCATATTTGCACTTACCTAAATAACGCTTTTTTCTCATATGGTTCCACGAAACGGCTCTAGCTCCTCTGAAATTCTCTTCTTCAGATATCCTAATTCTTGCAGTAATTCTCTGGATTTTTGCATCTCTCCCGTATCGCTTAAACTCGCAAGTTCCTTTTCTATCTGGCGTATTCTCACTGCCAATTTGTATTTGAGGATAACCTTTATACAGTCATCAGCTGCTTTTGTCAAGTCATCAGGTAGTTTTTGCTCTTCTCCGATGAGTATCCCTGCAGCGTATTCAAGAGCCTCTCTGTCGTCTATCAGCTCCATAATCCGTTCGGAAGCCGAGCTGCCTGACCCGGCAGACTCATTATGCACATCTTGACTTGCCTGGATCGCTCTGGCAAGTGCTATATGCCGCTCATCGGAGAGCTCATCTAAATTGAGCTTTTCCCGGGCCATTTCGAAAACCCGCTTGTTCTCTGCCATAAGCCTGAGAAGCAGCCTTTCAGCTTTCAGAACACGAGACACCTCATTGGATTTGGCAATATCATCCTTGAAGCTAGTATACCTTCTTACCTCGAATCTATCCTGTGCCTCTCGCCCCTGGCTCCTTGCCCTTCTCGATGTCGATCTTTTTGCCAACCTGTTGATATCTCCAAGCATTGCGTCATAAGATACGTTCAGCATCCGGGCAGCCTTTTCCGCGTACTCCATGCGCTCTATATCGCTTTCAACACCGGCAAGTACACGTGCAGCTTCTTTTGCAGCTCTCACCCGTTCATCAAGCTTGAAGATGTCAGTCCGGGAAACAATAAGGTAGAGCTTATAATCTATCAATGGTTTTGCATCTTCTAACACCTTGGCCCAGGCTTCCCTGCCATGTTTCCGCAGTATGGAGTCAGGATCCTCTCCGACAGGTAAAACCGCCACTTTTACACTGGCTCCCACCTGTTGAAGGATATCCATACCTCGGAGTGTAGCCGCCTCGCCTGCTGAGTCAGCATCGTATGCAATGATAACCTCAGAAGCATATCTTGACACAGTCTCAGCCTGCTCTTTAGTAAGAGCTGTTCCAAGGGTGGCAACAACATTGGTAAACCCGAACTGATGGCACATAATAGCGTCTGTGTATCCCTCAACAATGACAGCCTTAGACTTCCGCCTGATACTGTCCTTTGCAACGGCAAGCCCGTAGACAGTCCTCCCCTTAAGAAACAGCTGTGTCTCAGGAGAATTCAGGTACTTCGGCTCAGATCCGTCAAGAACCCTGCCACCGAACCCGATAACCTTCCCGGAGACATCTGTAATGGGGAACATCACTCTTCCTCTAAACCGGTCGTAATACCCCTTCCCGCTTTTGGAAGATATGATAAGACCGGCTGAGACAAGCTCCTCATGGGAGAACCCCTTGCTTTGGAGAGCTAAAAGCGTGCTATCCCATGCGTTCGGCGCATATCCCAACCTAAAGCGCTTCACAGTGTCTTCAGAAAGGCCTCGCTGTTTTACATAGCTTCTGGCTTTCTGAGCTTCCTTGCTATTGGCGAATACCGACTGATAATACCTGCACGCTGTCTCCATGCAGTCATAAAGTCTGCGTCTCTTCTCCCTGACTGCCTTCGCTTGAGGAGATTCATCCTCGACCAGTGCAACCCCTGCTCTTTCAGCAAGCATTCTTGCTGCATCTCTGAAGCCCATGTTTTCAATTTTCATGACGAAGCTGAAGACATCTCCGCCTGCACCGCATCCGAAGCAATAAAAAAGCTGCTTTTCCCTGGACACCGTAAAAGACGGTGTCTTTTCCGTATGAAATGGACATAATCCTTTGTAAGTGTTCCCAGATTGTTTTAATTGGACATAACCGGAGACTACTTCAACGATATCAGTTCGTGCGCGGATCTCGCTTAGCGCTTCTTCGCTGTAGGCGCGCGTACGTCCTTCACCGCGCATGACTTTTCATATCCTTTCCTCCCAATAGATCTCCCGAACCAACTATTGCTAGTTCCTCTTGTGTTTCGCCATGTCAAGCGTTTTTCCTTTTTTTCGCACCTTGCGACGACTAGTAAATCAAGACGATTTTGGCCCATCTTCGGTACTAAGATAAGATATCCCCCGGCACCTAATCGCACAGGGGCTGATTAACGAAATTCGACGAATTAATTGAAAATCCTCCCTCAGTAGTATTACTCTGTTGCATCAATATATGCCAGAAAATTCGTGCAAGTGTGCCAGGCGGATTTGTTAACAAAGCACGGAAAACAGGATGTCCCCACAATCCCAAGGGGTTCATGGGGACATCACCTGCTCAAGCAACACACCTATAGCCTTATGCTAAGGTGTTATCAGACGACACCTGGGTCTCCTACTTACAAATCCCGCCCTTCCTCGGGTTCTTCAGTTCGGCCTGGGCTGCTGCCAGCCTGGCGATGGGCACACGGTAAGGAGAGCAGCTGACATAATCCATGCCTACATTGTGGCAGAATTCGACAGACGCAGGATCTCCTCCGTGCTCACCGCATATACCTATCTCAAGATCAGGATTGGCGGACTTACCCTTCTCTACGGCGATCTTAATGAGCTCACCTACTCCCTTAACATCAATAGTCTCAAAGGGATTGGCAGGCAAGATATTCTCATTAAGGTAATGCGGCAGGAACTTGGCCTCAGCGTCGTCTCTGGAGAAACCGAAGGTCGTCTGAGTCAAGTCGTTTGTGCCGAATGAGAAGAAGTCCGTCTTCTCTGCGATTTCGTCAGCAGTAAGAGCAGCGCGGGGAAGCTCAATCATTGTACCGATCATATAATCCGGCTTCACACCGTGCTTCTCAATTACTTCTTCCGCTACCCTCTCAATGACTTCCCTTGCAATGTCTATCTCATTGACGTGTCCTGCAAGAGGTATCATGACCTCCGGGTACACCTTGTGTCCCTCTTTAGTAAGTTCGCAAGCAGCCTCGAAAATCGCCCGTGCCTGCATCTCGGTTATCTCAGGATAGGTCAGGCCTACGCGGCATCCTCTATGCCCCAGCATAGGATTGAGCTCTCGCAGCCTGTCAACTCTGGCAAGGAGCGTCTGTTTCTCCTCGAGCTCTTGTCCGCTTACACCTTTGACCTTCATAGTGGCAACCTCAACAAGGAGTTCCTCGTAGCTCGGCAAGAACTCATGAAGAGGCGGATCGAGAAGCCGGATGATAACGGGGTGACCTTCCATTGCCTTTAAGATGCCTTTGAAGTCCTCTTTCTGGAAAGGCAACAGCTTGTCTAGGGCAGCACGTCTTTCCTCAACTGTCTCAGCAAGTATCATTTGCTGCACAACGCGGATACGGTCCTCGCCGAAGAACATATGCTCTGTCCTGCAAAGCCCTATGCCTGCAGCACCGAACTCCAGAGCCTTCTTGGCATCCTCGGGTGTATCAGCATTAGCCCGAACACCAAGTGTCCTAATCTCATCAGCCCAACTCATCAGTGTAGCGAAGTCGCCGCCTATAGCGGGTTCCTGGAGCTCTATTTCGCCCAAGAAGACCTTTCCATGGGAACCGTCAATGGTAATGACATCCCCTCTTTTCAGCACATGTCCGTTTACGCTGAACTCTCCGCGTTCCTCGTCAACGACAACAGCTTCGCACCCTGTGACTGCCGGCTTACCCATACCACGGGCTACTACCGCAGCATGGCTCGTCTTTCCTCCACGGCTGGTAAGGAAGCCTTTTGCTGCAGCCATACCATGGATGTCATCAGGCGAAGTCTCTTTCCTCACAAGGATTACATCTTCACCTGCCTGAGCCATCTCTACAGCGTCATCAGCGCTAAAAACTACTTTCCCGACGGCAGCCCCCGGAGAAGCAGCAACGCCTTTAGCGATTGCCTCTTCCTTTGTGTTGGGATCGACAGTCTTATGCAGCAAGGTGTCAAGCTGCTCAGGATTCACACGTCCTACAGCTTCTTCCTTCGTGATGAGCCCTTCGCCCACCATATCCACTGCGATCTTTACCGCTGCCTGGGCTGTGCGCTTGCCTGCGCGAGTCTGCAGTATATAGAGTTTGTTGTTTTGGACCGTAAACTCCAGGTCCTGCATATCGCGGTAATGGGTGTCAAGCCGATCAAAGATATCTGTAAGCTCTTTGTAGATTTCAGGCATTTCTTTCTCCAGATAATCCAGGCCGACAGGAGTCCTGATGCCTGCAACTACGTCTTCGCCTTGAGCATTGGGCAGGTACTCGCCGTAGTACTTGCGCTCACCGGTGCCGGGATCCCTTGTAAACGCTACGCCTGAACCTGAATCGTCTCCCATATTGCCGAATACCATTGCCTGGACGTTTACTGCGGTTCCCCAGTCTCCGGGTATGTTGTTCAGCCTGCGATAGGTGATAGCCCTTGGATTCATCCAAGACCCGAACACTGCGTCCCGAGCCATATCCAGTTGCTCTCTGGGATCCTCCGGGAACGATTTTCCTGTCTTCTCCCGCACCAAAGCCTTATACTTCTTAACTACATCCTTAAGAGCCTCTGCATCAAGCTCTGTATCCAGGACTACGCCCAGCTCTTTTTTCTTCGCCTCAAGAATTGCCTCAAAATCATCGTGAGGCACTTCCATCACTACGTCGCCGAACATCTGGATAAACCGCCTGTAGGCGTCGTAGGCAAACCTCTCATTGCCGGTCATGTCAATAAGCCCTTGGACTGTCTCGTCATTCAGGCCAAGGTTAAGGACTGTATCCATCATACCGGGCATTGACACCCTTGCACCTGACCTTACAGATACGAGAAGCGGCCTTTTGGGATCACCGAATTTAAGCCCCATTGCATCTTCAAGCTTCTTCAGGTTTTCGTCAATCTGTTCGTCAAGTTCAGGAGGGTAATTCCGGTTACCTTCGTAGTAGACTCTGCAAACCTCAGTTGTAATGGTAAAGCCTGGAGGAACAGGAATGCCTAGATTCGTCATTTCAGCAAGGTTAGCACCTTTACCCCCCAACAGGTTCCTCATCTCCTTGGAACCTTCAGCTTTACCTGCGCCAAAAAAGTATACGTACTTTTTTGCCATCTTTTTCTGACCTCCTTTGCTTCTCAATAGAGCTAAATTAGGTACTGGGCATTGACCAAAAGCTTATCCCGAGAAAGCTACACTTCTTTTTCAACTACTCTATTAAGATCTGCCACCTGCCGCGCCAAAGACGCGATACGTGCCAGAAGAGCAAGCCTGTTCTGACGCACATTCTCATCCTCAGCCATTACGAGGACATCAGTGAAAAACACGTCAATAGGTTCGGCAAGCTCAGATAAAGCCTTCAAAACGCCGGAGTAATCCTTTTCCATAAGCATTACACGGATAGACTCCTCAGACTTGGAAAGCGCATCAAAAAGCCTTATCTCTGCAGGTTCACTGAGAAGCGCAGGATCAACATCACCGTGATCAGCATTCCCTGCAAGGCGTGATGCTCTTATATATCCGGTGCATGCCAAGGCAAATTCCCGGGTCACACTGGCTTCCTCTAACGCTGCTGCCCTCTTGTACGCATCCGGCACATCATCGAACCCTACAGCCATTGCTGCATCTACCAAGTCATATCTTATGCCGCGGTCGATCAAGGACGACCTTATCCTTTGCCCCACTGCGTCAAGAATGTCGTCAATCGTCTCTTTGGAAGAACGTTGAAGCACCCCTTGAGTTTCCAGCAATGTGACGGCTTTTGAAACAAGCCAGGATAACGGCAAATGGACTTCACGTTCATTGAGAATGGATACTATACCTAGAATATTACGCCTTAAGGCATACGGATCTTCAGATCCCGAAGGCATAATGCCGATTCCGAAAAAGCCTGCAACAGTATCTATCTTGTCTGCAAGAGCAAGGATAATCCCAGGAGGGCTTTCAGGCAACAAGTCTCCTCGAAATCTCGGCAGATAGTGCTCAAATATTGCCCGGGCAATATCTTCACTCTCTCCGGATATAAGAGCGTACCGGCGCCCAATCACACCTTGGAGTTCGGGGAATTCCCTTACCATATTGGTGACAAGGTCAGCCTTGGACAGCAACGCCGCTCTTCTTATCTTGGCTTTTGCATCCTCGTCATATTCTAGCCTGTCAGCAAGGGCTTCTCCCAGAGCAATAGTGCGGCAGGTTTTATCATGCACACTGCCGAGGCTTTCATGAAAGACTATCCCTTTAAGGCCTTCCACATAGGACTCAAGTTCCAGTTTTGTGTCCTCTTCATAGAAGAACTTAGCATCTTTGAGCCTGGCGGAAAGGACACGTTCGTATCCTTTGCGGACAGAGTCAACATGTGTGGCAAGCCCGTCGCGCACTGCGGCAAATACAGGAAGCAAATCACCTTTTGCGTTCTGAACAGGGAAAAACCGCTGGTGCACCTTCATAGAGGTGATGATTACCTCTTTAGGAAGGCTTAAGAGCTTCGGGTCAAACCTTCCGATTAAGGGAGCAGGGTGCTCAGCTAGATACGTAAGTTCCGTAAGAAGCCGCTCGTCTTCAACTATCTGCCCCCCGGCTTCCTCTGCCAGGTCCTTAATGCCCTTTTCAACTACTGCCTTTCTTTTATCCTGGCCGACAATGCAGAAGGCTTTTTCTAAGACATCAAAGTAATCTTCAGCTCTCGGGACTTCGATCATGCCCGAAGTCAGAAATCTATGGCCTGATGTAAATCTATTCCCTTTCATGCCGTTTATTTCAACGTCAATGACACAACTTCCGTAAAGCGCAAGGATCCACCGGATAGGCCTGATAAACCTGAAGCCGCCGTCTCCCCATCTCATAGCCCGCTCGAAGCTTAAACTCCCGACAAGGCGCGTACAAACGTTTTTCAAGGCATCGGCCGCTTCGGAACCGGGTATCCTTAAGACCGCGTACACAAACTTACCTTTGGCCTCTTCCTTGACTACGAGGTCAGAAACATCAACGCCCTGGGCACGGGCAAAACCAATAGCAGCCCGTGTCGGTTCACCATTGCTGTCGAACGCCACACCGTAAGTAGGGCCTCTGACTTCCCGCACAAGAGGGCTTCCAAACGGAGCAACGTCTTTAATATACAGCACAAGCCTTCTGGGAGTGGCATATGCCTTTACCGAAGAATAATCAACTCGCTCTTCCTTAAGAAGGCGATCTGCGATCTCAGTAATTGTGCTTAAGAGTTCCGGGAACAACCTGGCAGGCATTTCTTCCGTGCCTATTTCCAGGACAGCATCTCTCCTGCCTGAAGACGCACCCTGACAACTACTCACAGACAGTCTCTCCTTTACCGGCTCCGACTACTTGGCCCCTTAAAAGAGGGAACCCCAGGCCCTCTCTGATCTTGAGATATCGCTCAGCACATCCTCTTGCCAGTGCGCGAACACGTCCTATCATCGAGGTTCGTTCACTGACTCCCAGTGCTCCTCTGGAATCCAGTAGGTTGAACACGTGTGAGCATTTGAGGACATAATCGTAAGCCGGCAGAACCAGGCTTTTCTCGAGACTCCTGTTCACCTCTTGCTCATACGTGTCAAAAAGCGACTGCAGCATTTCACAGTCTGCAACCTCAAAACCGTATGTGGAATACTCTATCTCAAATTGCTTCTGAATCTCTCCGTATGAAACATCACCGGACCAAGCCAGATCATACACGTTGTCGATGTCTTGAAGGTACATACACAAGCGTTCCAGCCCGTATGTGAGTTCGGCTGACACAGGTTTAGTATCAAACCCGCCGACTTGCTGGAAATAGGTGAACTGGGTTATCTCCATGCCGTCGAGCCACACTTCCCAGCCTGTTCCCCAGGCCCCCAACGTCGGAGATTCCCAGTTATCCTCTACTAACCGGACGTCATGTTCCACAAGGTCTATGCCCAAGGCCTCGCTGAGGCTTTGAAGGTAGAGCTCTACGACATCATCCGGAGATGGTTTTAAAATGACCTGGTACTGGTAATGCATAAACAGACGGTTCGGGTTGTCTCCGTATCGTCCGTCTTGAGGCCTTCTGGAAGGCTGGACATAGGCAACTTTCCAAGGCTCAGGGCCCAGAGCGCGAAGGAATGTTTGAGGTGCCATGGTCCCTGCCCCTACTTCCACATCATATGGTTGCTGCAGCACACATCCGTGCTTTGCCCAGAAAGCATTTAACTTTTGTATCGTTTCCTGAAAGGTCAACTCTTCGTCCCCTGCCTCTTGCTACCTCATAGATATCAGTGCCATCTTAAGGCATCTCCCATAACCCACTCTACAAGCTGCCGGGTTATTGAGACTTCCACTAAGGAAGCTATTGCCAAAAGAGGTATTACTACTATAGCCAGAACTAAGAGAGTATCAAGGACAACTGCTTTTAGGCCTTGTCCATGTTGACGGCCGCGCTCGTATCCGAGAATATTAAACCCCAGCCTTATTCCAAGGGTTCCGCCGATAATATAGCCGGGAATTTCAAAAATGCCGTGCGGAAGAATTCCTATGAGCACAAAAGGGAAAAGGCCGAAACCCTGACGGATAACGTCTCCTGATACAAGGCCCACAACAAGCCCGTTCACGAACACCATAACCATTGGTAGAATTCCAAAGGCTATTCCGCCTACAATCAACAGTCCTGTAGCCTTAAGATTGTTCCAAAAGACCAAACCTACCATGTCCGGTATGCTCATTTGGGCCATAGAACGTGTCATAGGGCCGAACTTCCTATCAAGCAAGAGAAACAATTGAGACGCATCTACAGGATTATAATAGAACACTGAAGCACCGGCTGCAATTCCCATCAAGAACAGACCTGTGGTAAGAACTATGTACCTCCTACTTGCCCCTAGAATTCTAGGAATTCTCCTAAGCAATTGGGCCAGACGCACATAATACCCCCCACAAACAAGCCTCCCGCCCTCGACAGAAGTATCAAAGGACGAGAGGCCTCTCTCCAAACTATACCAAAGGCTCCTTTCTGTGTCAATCCTGCTTCGGCGACCCGGTTACTCCCCTTCGATATCGAGTTCAGGCTCACCTTCAGGCTCCCTAACCGAAATGGAACAGCCTGAAGCAAGAGCAACAGCAGCCCCTGCAAGGGCCAGGTACGGAGCGATAGCTGTCCCGATAAGCCCCACAGTCACAGGAACCTCAATCAATGATTGTCCCTCTCTGTGTATTTTGATTTTCATTTCATTGCCCCGTCTTACTACATGCTTGACCTTTTCCAGCACTTCCTGGCCTGTCTCAGATATCACTTCTTTTTGCCTATGCTTATCTTCTTCAATAAAAACCAAGGCTTTCACTACATCGCCGTTGGCTCTCTCCAAATACTCTACTGCATCACGGTATGAAAGGCCGGCCCGTTCCCGCAAGATGTCTACTTTTTCGAGATTAAGCTCATGCCCATAGTCCATGAGTATTCCTCCTATGCTAAGGTGCGTTCGTGACAGTCTCCAGGAACTCCAGGGATCTCAGTTTCCGATTCATCCTGAAGCCTAAGTGTGCCCTTATAAGCCTTGTAATCTCCCGCCTTATGCTGCGATTGGCTTTTATGCGTTCAACCTTTGCAAATTCCGTCATCAGCAAGGCCTCAAGGAGTTTGACAGCACCGTACGACACTTTTATGTTTCCGGAGCTGCCCAGCGAACACTTGCTGCAGATCACACCGCCTGCCTCAGGGCTATAGCAGACTCCCGGACTGAGAGATCTCCCTCCGCACTCTGTGCAAGACTCCAAACGAGGCCTGTATCCAAGGACAGTCGCGAACTTGGTTTCAAATGCTACTGTGACGAGCTCGGGGTCGGAGGTCTCAGACAAAACCCTCATATATGTCAACAGCATGTTAAAGATGGTTTCGTCCCCATCGCCTTCCTCTGTCATCTCGCTGACCAGCTCAGATACGTAACTTGCATAGGCCAGCTTAGCCAGGTCATCGTGCAACCTTGGAAAAGACTCTTTCAGCTGAACCTGGCTTATACCGTCCAGGGATTTCCCTGTGAAAATCTGAAAATCTCCGTACGCGAACATTTGCGTGCTACTGACAAACCTGCTTTTGGGACGTCTTGCACCTTTGGCCACAGCCCGAGCTTTACCCTTGATAGGCGAGTATATCGTGCAAATCCTGTCAGCTTCACCTATATTTTGGGTTTTGAGGACGATCCCCTCCGTTGTGTAAAGCGCCATTTAGCCTCCTCCAGGAATCACTCCTCATCGTAGTTAGAGTTCCCGTAGTCTGTCTTGGATATGCCGCACATCAGAGCAGGTTGCTTCAACCTCGTTATAGTATGATTGTTGCCTGCCTACAGTGACCCAGTGGCCTACCTGCGTCCGATCAATGCAAAGAGGAGCGATAGGATTATGCTCAAAATGATGCCGGTGGTGATAGGGAAATAGAAAGTGAAATTGCCGCGCTTAATCAAAATATCTCCCGGCAACCTTCCGATACTGGGAATTCTCCCGGCAAAAGTCAGAATGGCTCCCAGCGCCACGAGAACAATGCCCATAAACATGAGGAGTCTCCCGATTGAACTCACACCATTCAACTACAGTCACCTCCGGGATTTCCAAAATATTATATCATATCCGGTGCTCCTCAACATACACCTGCGGTTCCAGCCTGTGATAGTGTTTACCAATCATACTTCAGGGAAATCAGGGAAGACTTAAGGCAAGCAACAGAACTTACACACGCCGCAGAAACACATGGCAAAACCGCCGATGGCAGAAGGAGACAGCCTTGCAGCAAATAACGCCGGGCTTAATACCTCTGATAATAGTGTCGTTTCTTCCCGGACTCTTATGGGTCTGGTTCTTTTACAGGAAGGACAAGTATCAACCTGAACCTCTCTCCCTCGTGATGAAGGCATTCGTCTACGGTGCGGTATCAGTGTTCCCTGCAGCCTTGATAGAAGCCCCTTTCCGCCCTTTCATTGCAGGTGAAACCCCTAGCTTAGCATGGCTCTTTGTGGTAACAACACTGGTTATCGGATTTGTAGAGGAGACAGCGAAGTTCTTCGCAGTGAGACTTGCAGTCTATGATCATGAAGAGTTTGACGAGGTTGTTGACGGCATCATTTACGCAGTGGCAGCAGGGCTTGGATTCGCTGCAGTGGAAAACCTGTTCTACTCAGTCAGGTTCGGCATTACCGTAGGGTTATTCCGTGCATTCATAACAGATCTCGCCCATGCCTCTTTTTCAGGCATAGTCGGCTATCATCTGGGGCTTGCAAAGCTCCATAAAGGAAACACTACCTTCCTGCTTTTGAAAGGACTGGCTGTTGCCGTCGGCCTCCACGGAATGTACGATTTTCTCATCATCTCCCGCCTGGTCCCACCTGCCTTCGGTATCGTTTTGGCTGTTGCAACCTATTTCTACCTGGACAGCAAGATTCAAAAAGCACGCTTGCTATCACTCGGACAAAACCCTCCCCCACCTGTAATCGACAACGAAGACGAAACTTGATTAGGCGCGGCTTAACACTCCTAGTTTAAGGGCTATAGAACATATGCCTTGACTATGCTAAAATTGAATTGACAGGGAGGGGGAAAAGTGGCTGGTCACTCTAAGTGGGCAAATATAAAGCGTAAGAAGGCCAAAGTTGATGCTGAGCGAGGGAAGCTGTTTACGAAGATTTCCAGAGAGCTTTTTGTAGCAGCACGCCAGGGAGGCGGGGATCCTGAAGAAAACTTCAGGCTCAGGCTGGTTATGGATAAGGCGCGAGCTGCAAACATGCCCAGCGATAACATCCAGAGGATTATCAAACGGGCAACCGGTGAAGCAGGAGCTGATTCCCTCGAAGAAGTTACGTACGAAGGATACGGGCCCGGCGGAGTCGCAGTAATGATATCTGCAATGACTGATAACAGGAACCGTTCTGCCTCAGAAATCCGTCACGTGTTCTCGAAAAACGGAGGTAACCTGGGGGAGACCGGCTGTGTGGCATGGATGTTCAAGAAGAAAGGCCTTCTTGTGGCAAACCTTGATGAAATCGGCATGGACGAAGAGGGATTTGTCGACCTTGCAATAGAATCAGGTGCAGAAGATTTCGAGATTGACGACAAAATTGTCGAGGTTTACACAGAACCCGAGGATTTTGAAGAAGTTGAAAAGTTCTTTGAGGCTAAGGGGATAAAGTTTTCCACTGCTGAGATTACTATGCTGCCGCAAAACACGGTAAAGATCACAGGCGAGGATGCGCAAAAAGTCCTGAATCTTATAGAATCCCTGGAAGACCTCGATGACGTGCAGGAAGTCTATTCCAACTTCGACATCCCTGAAGAAGAGCTGGAATCAGCAGTTAGTTAAGGCTATTATCGAAAAACAGTATCATCTTCCCTTTTGGATTCCAGAAGAACATGGCTGATATGCCATGTTCTTCTCTTATTTGCGAATACTATCCTTGGCACAGGGCATTATAACAAGGGAATATTGGAAATCGGATCTCCAAACCTGTCTCCTATAGGAACGGATTACCTGTGTATCCCTGGATCCAAGGGAAGTGGTACAACTGTGAACCGCAGAAACAAGCTGGTCACTGTCTGTTTGAGTCTTATGCTTCTGTCAGCAGGCTTAAGCTATGCTTACCTTAGCTTTAAGGGCACAGCTAACCCGGGGAAAGCAAAACAGGAGCATCAAAACCTCGCCGGCCCTGATTACCGGGACAACACATCCTCCCTCAAGTTGGAGCAGGCAAACATCGAACTTGCCAATCCCGCCAAAGTCCGTTCATCCATGGAATTAGTATACAGGGCTATTTATGAATGTGGACATGAAGAAACGCAAGCGATTCCTGTACCCCGTGAAATGGTAGGCCTCACCAAGGATGCCCTTGCCAAGGAGATACTGCCATGGATCATCACTGAGTTCTCAGAGACTCAAATAGTCGTGCTCCAAAAAAGGGAAGGAATCTCGCCGTTATGCCTTAAAGCCATGCATATAGGAGAGAAGGACGGTTGGGTTACAGTGTTTTACGGGACCCCCGAAAACCGCTGCAGGCCTAAAAGCACAACAAGGATTAAAGCATCCAACCTGCCCCCACAAGAACAAGATGACCTGGAAAAAGGCATACCTGTCTCCAATGAAGAGGAATTGCTGCACATCCTGGAGGCACTTGCAAGCTGGACAGATGGATGACGTGATTTTCAAGAATTTGTGAAGCATCCTATTGACAACATAGAACAGGGTTTAGTAATATTGAAACAGATTATTAGCACTCTCCTTTGGTGAGTGCTAAATTTCCACCTAAAAGGGGGTATAGTAAGTGATTAAGCCATTAGAGGATCGAGTAGTGGTTAAACCCAGTACCGAAGAAGAACGCACAAAGGGCGGAATCGTATTGCCTGATACTGCCAAAGAGCGTCCCCAGGAGGGTGAAGTCATGGCAGTCGGTCCGGGAAGGCTCCTGGACAGCGGCGAGAGAGCTCCGATGGATGTAAAAGTCGGTGACAAAGTGATCTTCGCCAAGTACGGCGGAACGGAGATAAAAATAGACGGTGAAGAGTACATAATTCTCCGCCAAAGCGACATTCTGGCTATTAGGTAATCCAACCATTTAGTCCAACAATCCAACCATTGTTGAAGAGGGGGTATACATATAATGGGCGCAAAACAGCTTGTTTTCAGTGAGGAAGCCAGACGGGCCTTGCAGGCCGGTGTAGACAAGGTAGCCGGCGCTGTAAAGGTAACCCTCGGTCCGCGTGGAAGAAACGTTGTCCTCGAGAGGAAATTCGGATCTCCTACCATTACCAAAGACGGTGTAACCGTAGCAAAAGAAATTGAACTGGAAGATCCATATGAGAATTTAGGAGCTCAACTTTGCAAAGAGGTCGCATCTAAGACCAATGACGTGACAGGTGACGGCACCACCACTGCGACTGTGCTTGCTCAGTCAATTGTCGCAGAAGGCCTGAAGAACGTTGCAGCCGGCGCAAACCCAATGTTTATCAAGAAGGGTATTGACAAGGCAGTAGCTGCAGCCGTCGAGGAACTGAGGAAACTCGCCATACCTGTTGAAGGCAAGGACGACATAGCAAACGTTGCAGCAATATCCGGTAACGACGAGGAAATCGGCGGGGTTATTGCAGAAGCAATGGAGCTTGTAGGTAAAGACGGCGTAATTACAGTTGAAGAATCAAAAGGCATCGAAGTGTCTGTTGAAAAAGTCGAAGGAATGGAATTCGACAAAGGCTATATTTCCGCTTACTTTGTTACAAATACAGAAACCATGGAAGCTGTCCTCGATGAACCCTACATCCTTTTGTATGAGAAGAAAATCACTGCTGTAGCAGACCTTCTGCCTGTCCTTGAAAAGATAGCTCGCACAGGCAGGCCCCTCCTTATCGTCGCTGAAGATGTGGAAGGCGAAGCCCTGGCAACTCTCGTAGTCAACAAGATAAAGGGAACTCTCCAGGTAGCAGCAGTCAAAGCACCGGGATTCGGTGACAGACGGAAAGCTATGATGGAGGACATCGCTATCCTCACAGGCGGCGAATTCATTTCTGAAGATCTCGGCATTAAGCTGGAGAACGTAGAGCTCAGCCAGCTAGGCCAGGCCAAGACAGTCAAGATCGACCGCGAAAGCACGACTATTGTGGAAGGACGCGGTGACCTTGACAGCATTAAGGGGCGGATCGCTCAGATCAAGAAGCAGATCGAAGAGTCAGACTCTGACTATGATCGCGAAAAGCTTCAGGAGCGCCTTGCTAAGCTTGCAGGAGGAGTTGCAATAATCAGAGTCGGAGCTTCAACTGAGACTGAACTTAAGGAGAAGAAGCACCGCGTAGAGGATGCCTTATCTGCAACTCGCGCTGCTGTGGAAGAAGGAATAATCCCAGGTGGAGGCACCACTTTCGTGAACATCATCCCTGCCCTTGACAAAGTCGAAGCTAATGGCGATGAAAAGGTCGGTGTGCAGATTGTAAAGAGAGCACTTGAAGAGCCTCTCCGCCAGATCGCCAATAACGCAGGGTTGGAAGGGTCAGTTGTCCTTGAGCGTGTCAGAGAACAGGAGAAACCGGGTATCGGCTTTGATGCGATTACTGAAGACTACGTGGATATGGTGAAAGCAGGAATAGTAGACCCGGTAAAGGTAGCAAGATACGCACTGCAGAACGCGGCAAGTATCGCATCATTGCTTCTTACAACTGAGGCCCTGATAACTGACGTGCCTAAGGAAGAGCCTCCAATGCCTCCATATCCAGGCGGAATGGACTACTGATAAAGGCAGATTCAATATGGAATGAAAACAGTCCCGGACGGAGTCCGGGGCTGTTTTTTTGGGGAAACCAATTCCATTGGTGTAAAAGGAAGTTCATTCAGCAGGGAAGAGATTCCTAAGTTCCCTCCCCTCTAGCTGAATATAGGTTTCGGGGACATCGCCCATTATCAAAACTTCTGTTATAGGTACCTGGACAACTACATTATCTGTAGCAGTTACCATGGGGACAACTACTTGCATATGGGCAGTGACTTCAAGATAGATCTTGTGACGGATTTGGTTTATGCCTGCCTGCTCAAAATCACTGAGTATCTTTGTGGTCACAGTGCCTATGGGGATTATTGAAATGCCGATCTTAGGGCCGACGTTTGCAAGGACATTGCTACCGAGAATCTGACCCAGAGGAATCCTTATTTTGGTGTCGCTGATCTTGCTTAAGAGCTCTTGTACTCTGAGAGTGACCTGTGAAGTAAGCCTGTCGATCTCGCCTGTATTCGGCTGGACCATGACGACTTTTCCACTGCTGTCAGGACGGAGCGCATAAAGGTCTTCCCACCTTATTCCTTCAGCTATTTCCAATGCAACAGCTGTGGTCAAGGCTTCTGTCGCCAGCACCCTGGCTTTAGCTTTAGCAAACTGGTGAAGCGTAGGCCTGAGGCGCCAATCTACAATGACAAAAAGGACTATGCCGATTATCAATAACAAGAAAATGCGGCCGGCAAGCAAACCGCGCCTCGGGGGTTTCGGAGACAATCCGCCAAAACTTCGGCGTGCTGCAGGCGGTCTCTGCACCCTAAACCTTGGCTGCCGGGAAGGAAATATAGGAGGCCTGTTCCGCGTTATGAAATACTGCGGATACCGGCTCGCACCGAACATTTGGGCTTGCGGCATTCCTCTCGGTGTATGTCTACGGAACAGCCTGGCAAGCCAATGGCTAACACCTATCCACCAGGGCCGTGGGAAAAGCCCCCTCGTCCGCCGGTAATACCGGATCATCTATTCCCTTCCCCCTGCACCCTTTTCACTGGACCTACATGTCAACAAACAGCAACCTCAGGTATAAACCTGCATAATTAGATCATATTCGTTTGGGTGCAAGAAAAGAAAAGGTGCTGTTAGCCTACGTGAACCCTGGCAAACTTGCGCTTTCCGCATCTCAGGATCATGCCGGAGCGCACAGGAATATCCATTGTGGAATCTTGTATTCTTTCGCCGTCCAGGGTCACGGCGCCTTGAAGGATTAAGCGCCGAGCTTCGCTGTTGCTACTTGCAAGACCCGCAAGGACCAAGAGCTTGGCACACCATATCTTGCCGTCTTCAAGGTCTTCCGGAAGGATCGTAACCTTAGGAATATCCTCAGGAAGACCGCCTTGCCGGAACACAGTATCGAATTCTCTCTCTGCATCCAGGGCTGCCTCATGGCCGTGGTACATGGCAACAATCTCTCTGGCAAGCCTTCTCTTAGCGTCACGAGGGTGCAGCTTTCCGGAGGAAAGCCCTTCCCTGACAGCTTGGATGTCCTCCTCTGAAAGGCCTGTGGCAAGCTCGTAGTAAGTCATCATCACTTCATCAGGTATGGACATTATCTTTCCGTAGCTTTCTTTCGGATTCTCAGTAACACCCACGTAGTTGCCTAGGCTTTTGCTCATTTTCTTTACGCCGTCCAGGCCTACCAGTATAGGCATGAGCATTGCTACCTGGGGTTCTTGGTTGAATTCACGCTGAAGCATCCTGCCGAACAATATGTTAAACTTCTGGTCAGTGCCGCCAAGCTCCACATCTGCATCAAGGGCAATGGAATCGTACGCCTGCATAAACGGGTAGAAAAACTCATGGATGTAGATGGGCCTTTCTTCGTGGAATCTGTCACGAAACTCTTCCCGCTCAAGCATTCTTGCCACTGTATACCTGGAAGATAAGTTGATTACATCTTCGAAGGTAAGCTTAGAAAGCCACTCTCCGTTAAACACGGTGTGTGTACGGTCGGGGTCCAGTATCTTAAATGCCTGTTCCTGATAGGTTTTGGCATTTTCCATTATCTGTTCCATGGAAAGCTGAGGCCTTGTTTCCGACTTGCCTGAAGGATCGCCTATACGCCCGGTAAAATCTCCTACAACCAGAAAGACTTCGTGCCCTAACTCCTGGAACTCTCGCATTTTTCTAAGGACTACCGCATGCCCCAGGTGTATATCAGGAGCGGAAGGGTCCAATCCCAGCTTAATCCTGAGAGGCTTCCCTGTTTTTATCGACTTATCCAGCTTCTTTTCAAGATCCTCCTCAGAGATGATCTCAGCGCATCCTCTTCTGAGAATGTCCATCTGCTCCTTAACTGTCAATTCTTCCGCCTCCTAATACTCTACACTTTCCACCGTTCAATAGGTTCAGTTTAGCACACGCAAACTGCTACAGTCAACGAGTGGGCCCCCTCCACCTGGGTATACAGCCACTCAGTTGACGCAAGCCGAAATTACTGTGGTATAATTATGGCTAATAGAGAGATAGCTCATGGAAAATGAACAGCCGGAAAGAGAGGCATCGCAGATGTCGAAAGGTATTGGCCGTATTACGTCAATCCTTGCTATTGGGCTGATTTTCGTTCTTTGCATTGGAACAGGTGTCGTAATCGGCGTAATCTCAGCAGCACTCAAGAACATGCCCGCGATGGAAGAATTCGAGTACAGGCCTATTGAAGCAACCAGAATATACGATGTCAACAACGAACTCATTGCCCGGCTATACATCGAGAATCGAGTATGGGTGCCGATCTCTGAGATCCCGAAGGACTTACAGAACGCAGTCATTGCAGCTGAAGATCAGAAATTCCGTGAGCACCACGGTGTGGACTTCGCAGGAATCATCAGGGCTCTCCTGGTAGATCTCCGCGAAAGAAGGATTGTGCAAGGCGGAAGCACAATCACCCAGCAGCTTGCAAAGAATGCCTTCCTTACCCACGATAGGACATGGACGCGAAAGCTCCAGGAGCTGCTTTATGCTATCCAGCTGGAACGGACTTATACGAAGGATCAGATCCTTGAATTGTACCTGAATGAAGTCTATTTCTTCCCGGGGCAAGCAGTCTACGGAGTTGAAGCTGCAGCCCAGGGATATTTCGGAAAGAGCGTTCGCGACCTGAACTTGCCGGAATGCGCACTTCTCGCAGGCCTTATACGTAACGCATACCTCTATTCGCCTACTCAGCATCCGGACTCTGCCAAGACCCGTCGCGATTACGTGCTGAGGCGCATGGCAATTGAGGGATATATTACGGAAGAACAGGCCCAGGCTGCCACAGAGGCTCCTCTCGGTGTAATTGAGCCCAAACCCACTCAGAAGGTGGCCCCGTATTTCGTTGACTATGTGCGCGACCAACTGATAGCAAAATACGGTACTGAAACAGTATATAAAGGAGGCCTGAAGGTCTACACGACTCTTGATCTCAGGCTCCAGACCCTTGCCAATGAGATCCTTCTTTCTAACATACCCGAGGGAGAGAAGGATTCCAAAGGCCTTACCCAACCCCAGGCAGCGATGATTGTATTAGATGCACGTGAGGGTTACATCAGGGCAATGGTAGGAGGCAGAGGCGAGGACGAGTTTAACAGGGCTGTCATGTCTTACAGACAACCGGGTTCCGCGTTTAAGCCTTTTGTTTACACTGCAGCGCTGAAAGCAGGGTATACTCCTGCAACTCTCCTCGACGACTCGCCTGTGGAGTTCGTAGTGACAGGACAGGACGAACCATGGGCGCCGGTTAACAATGACAAGATATTCCGCGGCCCTGTCACACTCCGGAAAGCCCTTGAGGACTCTATTAACGTCCCGTCTGTTAAGCTTTTGAATCAGATAGGCATACCCAATGCTATAAACGTGGCAAAATCTATGGGTATAACAAGCCTGGTGGAGTCGGGACGTCTGAATGACATGAACCTCTCTCTTGTACTGGGAGGATTGACCCGCGGGGTCAGCCCCCTTGAAATGGCGTCAGCGTATGCTGTCTTTGCCAATCAAGGTATTAAAGCTGAACCCATAGCAATACTCAGGGTGGAAGATACCGACGGTAATGTGTTGGAACGCAACACCCCAAGAAAACGAGTGGTGCTTGACGAAAAGACCGCTTACGTAATGACTGACATGCTCAGAGGGGTAATTGCCCGCGGAACAGCCAAGTCTGCGAATATCGGCAGGCCTGCAGCAGGCAAGACAGGAACAACCACTGAATACACAAACGCCTGGTTTGTAGGGTTCACACCTGAGCTTGTAGCATGCGTATGGATAGGAAATGATGAGCAACAGAAACCCATGGTGTACGGAGGGACGAGGATAGGAAGCAACAGGGCAGCAGCGATTTGGGGGCAGTATATGAAGGAAGCCCTGAAAGATGCGCCTGTAAGTGAATTTCCGGTGCCCAGCGGCGTTGCTTTCACAAAAGTCTGCACAGAGTCAGGTGCTCTCGCAACCGAGTCCTGCCCTGAGACAATGACTGAAGTCTTCATTGAAGGGACGGAACCGCACAACCTCTGCTATTTACACGCAAGAGTCTACGAAGCTGATGTCTGCCTTGAATCAGGACAACTCGCAGGTAGGTACTGTCCCGCAGATAAGATAGAAAGGCGCACTTACTTAGCATCAAGCGGCCTCAGGCTCCTGCCTGACGGAACAATATCAGTGGGAGAGTCCATCCCGAGGATAACATGTCAAGTGCACACGTGGTGGACAGCGGGCTTCCGCAGCACCACAGTGGAAGATGGACCTGAATCTGAACCTGAAGTTGAAAGGTACAGTTATTAAAAGACGGCTGTTTATAGAGTCAGTCTGTTTCCTGGGTCAATCTATCTTTGGCGCAACGAGACAATAGTCACCCCGTCTCCGCCTTCAGACATCTCTCCGGGTGAAGCTGTGTCTACTTGAGGATGTGCCTTTAGGAAGGTGCGGACAGCCTGCTTCAAGGCGCCTGTACCTTTGCCGTGAATAATCCTGACTTTCGCAAGCCCTGCAAGGGATGCGTCGTCCAGGTACTTGTCTACTTCCGAAACTGCTTCTTCAGCTGTTTGCCCTCGCACATCAAGTTCAGCAGGGACGACAAGGGCTTTCTCGCGGGTAATCCGAGAGACGTATACCTGCCCGGAAGGAGACGGTTTCGCCTGACCGTCGCAACCTTCTTGCACATATAAGTCTTCCGGTGCGACTTTGACTCTCAACCCACCCACCTGGACCTCGATATCGTCGCCTTCGCCTCCGACCCAGGAAATCCGGCCTTTCTGCCGCAGCCTACCTACGAAAACATCGGCACCTACATCTACCTCATCACGTCTCAAGGGCCTGAGCCGTTCAGTATGTTCAGTTGACAAGTCGCTATCGGACAGCTCTTCCGCAATAGGCAGGATCTTTTCTCGGACTTCCTTCATCCCTTCCCTGGCCTTACGGGCTTCATCATCAATTATGCTTCTTTGCCGGCCGGCAGATTGTCGCAGCCGCTCGATAATTGAGGCAACATCAGCCCTTGCCTCTCTCAGTATGTTGTCGGCTTCGTCCTTTGCCTGTTGCAAGATCTTATGCCTTGCCTGTTGTAACCGTCTTATCTCAGTCTCCTTAAGCTCTTTGAGGGCTTCCTGCTCTTCCCTGATGCGCGTTATCTCTTCTTTTTCTTCATTCAACCGGCGCATAGTCTGTTCCAATTCAGCTATCATGGCATCCACTTGGATTCTGTCTTCCCCAAGCCGGTTCCTGGCAGACTCAATGACTTCCTCAGGCAACCCCAGCCTGGACGCAACAGCAAGTGCGCATGAACCTCCCGGTAGTCCCATAATCAGGCGGTATGTGGGCTTTAAGGTTTCAGTGTTGAATTCACAAGACGCGTTTTCAACTCCCTCATGCTCATAGGCGAATGCCTTAAGCTCGCTGAGGTGGGTTGTGACAACAGTGGATACGCCTCGTTCATGCAGGTGGTTCAGAATAGCCACACCGAGAGCTGCACCTTCCACAGGATCAGTGCCTGCGCCGAGCTCATCCAAAAGAACTAATGAATCTGAGTCGGCCTCCTTGAGAATGTTTATTATATGCGTCATATGAGACGAAAACGTAGACAGGCTCTGTTCAATGCTCTGTTCATCACCGATATCAGCGAAAACGCCGGAGAACACAGGTATTTTAGTCCCGGGTGCAGCAGGCAGGTGAAAGCCTGCCAACGTCATAAGTGCAAAAAGCCCGATAGTCTTTAGAGTGACAGTCTTGCCCCCTGTATTCGGGCCTGTTATCACTAGAGTCCTGAAATCCCTTCCAAGCTCTACGTCAATAGGGACAACATCCCCTGAAAGCAGCGGGTGCCTACCTTGGCGGATCCTGAGGTGCTTGGTGCTTACCACATCAGGTTCGGTGGCATCCATGTTGATGCTGAGCATGCCCTTGGCTAAAGCCAGATCGATTGCGCCAAGGGCCCTCAGGGTACTGCCGATTTCAACGCTTCCCTCACTGACCTTGGAAGACAGCGCCTTAAGAATCCTCTCCACCTCCTCAGCCTCTTTGCCGGTAAGGGAAGTCAGCTCATTGTTCAACTCGACTACAGGCATAGGTTCAATAAACAGAGTTAAACCGCTGGCAGATGTGTCGTGGACTATGCCGGGCACAGCGGTCCTTGACTCTTGCTTGACAGGAATGACAAACCTCCCTGAACGCAAAGTGATAATGGGTTCCTGGAGATGGCTACTGAGATGCGGCGATTTTATCATGGAGTCAAGACGGCCGCGAATTCTGCCGTTTATAGTACGTATCTGAGACCTTATCCTGGCCAGCTGGGGACTGGCATCATCTAACACATTTCCGTACTCGTCAATGCACTGTTCGATCTCCTTAGCGATGTTCGGTTGCGGGACAATCTCTTCAGCATAGTTTTTCAGGATCTCAAAATCAGAGCCAAGCCCTATAATGAATTTCCTAAGCCTCATAGCAACTCTTAGGGTTGACGATACGTCCAGGAGCTCCTGAGGTGAGAGAATTCCTCCAATTGCAGCCCTATCCAGGACACTGCGGATATCACGGACTCCACCGAGAGATACATCCTTGCCTGCAGACAGGATTGCCCTACCTTCAGTGGTCTCCTTCTGTCTCAGCTTAACCTCACGGGCATCGGTCACAGGCATAACACTCTCTGCAAGTTCCTTTCCGAGATTCGTTGCAGTGTGCGCCTTCAACCGTTCTTTGATCTTATGAAATTCAAGTACTCGAATTGACCTTTCGTCCAAACTGATAAACCCCCTGACATGCGCATATCACCACGCACTGTCAGGGTTAATTATAGCACTACCGGAGCTTCTATGACAGGTCTTGAGCATGACCCCATTTTTAGTGAGCAGGCGGCTGCTCAATGCTTACTTCAGGAAATTCATGGGATTCAGCTGCAACCTGCCCCAGAACGCTTCTGGCAGCCTGCTTTATCTCTTCATCTCTGGCGTTTTCCGCAAGCCACGCCACGTACCCCGGGTCCTGCCGAACTACCTGTCCAAGGGATTTTCGGATGTACTTCCCGAAAGTAAGGACCAGGTCCTCAGGGTTTTCAGGGATGGCGGCTTCATCCGGAAGGATAGCATCTCCAAGCTCTTCCAAGGCTACCATGTCTATACCTACAGCATCTCTCATAGCTCTCGCTTTCGCCCTTGTTGCAGCCATCCTCAGGAGATGAGGCTGTATTGCGCGGTTGACGTTCTCAGGGGATGCATCACCTATTTCCTTAAACACCCCGTCATCAGTTTCAATCTCTGCCTCCACCACTCCGTACATCCCGTTATCCTGAGAAGGAATCTGAATGACACGGGTGTCAATACGTTTCAGTCCGCGTTGTCTCGCAAGCTCCAAGAGCCCTCCGTAAAGGACGTAGTCCTTGCCTTGGAGGGTCTTGACGAACCGCTCGCGGAATTCCTTTGAAAGCTCCATAGTAAAGGTCCCACCCTATTCCATAATTTTCACTTCGGAAAGCTCGGCACTTTCTTTCTTTACAACATAGAGTTCCCCGGATGTGTCGAGACTTGCAAGGAGCACGTCAGCAGGATCCTTTACCCCCTTCTTTCTAAGTTCTTCCTTCAGCCACACCAGCGTAAGGCCTAGCTGGCTCAGGTACTTGTACTGTACCTTCCCGTCTGTCACGAGAGGATACGGCAACCCTTCATATGAAGTAGAAATCCCGAGATCCTTTGGAGTCACAGGTCTTACCTGAGATTTCGGGATTACGCTTAGTCTGCCTGACGCTTCAAGAATTGCAAACTCAACATCTTGAATATTAGGTATGCCTTTCTCACGCAACCCTGAAAGCAAGTCATCAATGTTGTAGCGAAGCTCTCTTAGCGTACCTTCCAGAATATTCCCGTTCCTTACGACTATGGAAGGCTGTCCGCTAATGAGTTTCCTGGCCTTTTCGCTCTTTAAAGTCACGAATGCAAACACCACTTCCAAAAACGCCAGTACAGCAATGGGAATGACTGCATCATGGATATGGATGGATTTCTCCTCAAGAGGCGTAGCTGCAAGATCTGCAATCATAATGGCTACAACCAGGTCAAAAGGGGACAGCTGTCCGATTTCCCTCTTTCCCATCAGCCTGGTGACAAAGAGCACAAAGACGTACATGAATAATGTCTTCAGTACAGTAGAAAGCATCAAAAGACTCCCTTTACGTGTGCTTACAGGTGCTCTCAAGTTTCTCATTCGTAGTATAAGTGCAATACGGTGCACGTATTCTTCGGGTGGATTCCTTATAAAGGGGGTAAGGGGTGGAAAACGCGGCGGTTCAGCCACTCCAGGAGTTTTGGAAGGGGCCAGGTGTTGATTACATTAGCCGGTTCAAGCCATGCACGCCTTGCAACATCCAGGCCGTATGACATGTGGCGAAGTTCGCCGGTATTGTGGGCATCGCTGTTGATGACTATATATGCGCCGGCCTCTGCAGCCTTTCGAGCCCATGTGGAATCAAGATCCAACCTTTCGGGATACGCATTGATCTCCAAAGCCACGTTGTACTTAGCTGCCTCATGAATGACAGTATCCAAATCAACGTCATAGCCTAAGCGCCTGCCCAGCACCCGGCCTGTGGGATGGGCAATAACATGGACACGTCCGCTTTGAATCGCCTTGACTATGCGAGCGGTCATAATGTCTTCCGGTTGTCCGAAAGCGCTGTGGATAGATGCAATTACTGTGTCAAACTCAGAAAGGACGGAATCCGGATGGTCTAAGCTCCCATCTCTTCGGATCTCAAGCTCAACTCCGAACAGCACATGAATGCCTTCAAATCTCTCCCGAACCCGGTTTATAGCCTTAAGCTGCTCCTTGCGCCTGGTCTCTGAAAGCCCCCTGGCGATCTTCAGGGATTCAGAGTGATCTGTGATCGCGATGTATTCATATCCCAAATCTCTAGCAGCTTCCACCATAGATTCTATGCTGTCCCCGCCATCGCTCCAGTTTGTATGTATATGCAGGTCTCCTCGGATATCCTCAGCCACAAGGATTCCGGGCAAGCGCTTCTTTCGCGCAGCTTCAATCTCACCTGTCATTTCACGCAACTCAGGCGGCACGTACTCCATACCCAGGGCTTCGTATATGTCGCCTTCAGACCTTGCCTGGAAGGCCTCGCCTTTCTCATTGAAAAGGCCTTTTCTTGAAAGTGTCAGCCCCAATTCGCCGGCAACAGACCGCAGGCCTTCCCAGTGAGGTTTTGAACCTGTCGCTGCCAAAAGGGCAAACGGGAATTCAGGTGGCTTCACAACGGAGATATCTACCTGCACATTGTTGTAGGCAACAGACTTAACCCTGTCCTCTTCAGATGAGATCATGCTCTGGAATCCGTTCCAGGAACTGATGAGATCCGAAATAAGGGATCCGTCCTCTGTCCCGACTACTATATCCACATCCCCGCAGGTTTCTTTCCGTCTTCTCACACTTCCTGCTGCAGATACTTCATCGGCCTCTACGTGAGATTTTATAAAACCGATGAGGCTTTCGGCGACTAGATCTGCATCTACCAGCGGAATTCGAGTCATGTCTTCCTCTTCCTTTAGCTTCTCTATTGCTCGCAAGATATTCTCTTCAGTCTTATCTCCCATACCCGGAAGGGTTCTCAGCTTTCCGCTGCGGGCCGCTTCTTCCAGCTCGTCAATATCTTTGACACCGAGCTCATGAAATATTAAAGATGCAGTTCGCGGGCCTATTCCTGGCACCTTCTGCATCTCCATTACTCCGGGTGGATATTCCGCACGTAAATCCTCGAGGACCTTAAGGGTTCCTGTGTCCAGTATCTCCAGAACCTTATCCTCGATGGCCACACCTATGCCGTTAATCTTCTTCAGCTGTCCTTCCCTGGCAAGCTCTGCCACGTCTTCTCTATCGAGAGTCTCGAGGATATCTGCAGCTCTTCTGTAAGCCCTGATCTTGAACGGATTATCTCCTTTAAGCTCCAACAAATCTGCAAGTTCGCGGAAAAGCAAAACAAACGTGGCGGACGACACAAAACGACCTCCTAAAGGCTTCCTCTCACCTAGACGGTATCCCCCATCCTCACTGTGCCGGGCGGATTCGAAGGAAAGCGAATTACTGAATCCCCGTTGCGATTAGCCCTGTCCGGGCTTGTCAGATAGGGGAGTTCTCCCGGAAACACATCTTCAAGGCTCCTAAAGACAACGGTAGACAAATCCATCAGCTCTCTTGCAATGGATGAATTGTCTATAGCTTGGCGTGCAGGTTCAAAGGGAAGTGCGTATACGATAAAAAGCATTATCATGGCGAGCAAGGCTCCTTTAGCAAGCCCAAACAACGCACCTGCCAGTGAGTCGAGGATGGATACAGGAGTGTATCTTACCAGTCTCCCCCAGATTATCCCCAGAATCGAGATGGCTGCTGCAACTCCGAGACAGACTGCTGCAAACCCCAGAATGATGGCGGTTCCTTCGGATACGGCAAAATATTGAAGAACGTACTCCGCTGCCGCTTCATAGTACTTTACTGCCAGCAATATCGAGGCGACCAATCCCAGAAGGCCCAGGATTTGCCTTACAAGGCCTCTCTTAAGGCCTGTAACAGCCATTAAGCCAACAAAGACCAAGAGTACGAGGCTCAGCCAATCCATTGAAGCTCCCTCTCTTCTACCTTATGTCCTCCACCAGGCGCATCAGCTCTTCATAACGGCGCCTTGCTTTCTTGAGATCATCCGCCAGGGAGAGGCATACGAGAATCGCTGCTTGGCCTCGAGAAAGCCGCGGATTCATGGCGAGGGCGGATCTCATACGCTCGTCCACTAATCCTGCAAGCTCCTTTACATGATCAGGATCAGCATCAGAGCGAATAGTATACTCCTCGCCGAGAATATTTACTGTAACCCGATTCTTCTTCTCAATGAGTTCAGTTTCCCTGTAGGCCTTTTGGCCCGGCAAACTAATCACCCCCGCGGTTACCTGTGGTTACAGATATTGATTCGACTTCCCGGTCGTCTTTACCTCCTGCTCGACTAATCGGTATTCACTCTAGCTTCGAATAGAAGCCCCCAGGGCTGACGTAATGCCCTCAACTATCCTGCCGTGCACTTCAGCGACTTCTTCGTCGGTAAGCGTACGATCCGGGCTCCGGTAGGTTATTGAATAAGCCAGACTCTTATGGTCCGGAGGCACCTGAGGCCCTTCATAGATGTCAAACAAATGCACACTCTCAACCAGGCTTTCACCGGCTTCCCATATTTTATCCTCTACTCGCCTGCTCTCAACGCCCCTTTGCACAACCACGGCAATATCTCTGGTAACAGCAGGGAATCTGGGAAGCTGCCTGACCTTAATATCTTGTGACATCCTTCGAAGGAGCTTCTCACAGTCAAGCTCGCCTAAATACGCACTTTTCTTGAGGCCTAGAGCCTCCCTCACTGCAGGATGGATCTGACCGAAACAGCCAATGTCTTCGCCTTCTACCAATACTTTGGCGGTCCTTCCCGGATGGAGCGTGGGATGGGTTGCCTTCTCGAAGCTGTACCCGAAAATCCCGAGACCCTCAAGGAGGGCTTCAATGATGCCTTTCATGTGGAAGAAATCCACATCCTCACCTGGCGTTCTCCAATTAGGCTGTTCAAGCTTGCCCATTGCTGCAAGGCCTATCATCTTTCGCTCGCAAGGAAGAATAGAGTCCGGATCATGCCAACGGAAGACTTTACCGATCTCATAAACCGCCACATCATCCCTTTGCCTTGATGCATTTCTCCTCAGAACATCCACAAGGCTGACAAAAAGTGTCGTCCGGAGCATTGTGTAATCGCTGGAGATAGGATTCTTGATCTTCACCTTCCCGCGCTCTATATCTTCCGAAGGCAATCTCAGTTCATCACAGACAGCCTCCGAGGTGAAGGTCATGGTATTCACCTCTGTCAGGCCTGAGCTCCTTAGGATTTCCCCTACCTTTGACTCAAAGCGCCTCTCAGGATTGAGCCGTATCTCAGGGGGTGCTCCTTTGGGGACTGTAGCCGGGATCTTGTCGTATCCGTATATTCTCGCGATCTCTTCCACAAGGTCCTCTTCTTGCAGCACATCCATCCTGTGGTCGGGAATGATCACGCGATACGAACCTTCGTCCCGTTCGTTTAAGATAAACCCGAGCCTCATCAAGATCAGTTTCATCTCATCTCTCGGTATCACTGTTCCAAGCAACCGGTTGACTCTTTCAGGGCGGAGCCTGATGTGAATAGGAGGTCTAGCTCCGGGGTACTCATCGACTGTACCTCGAGAGACCTTCCCCACTTTCAACTCTGCCATGAGCATTGCGGCGCGGTCCAGGCCCAATCGTGCATTCTCTGGCCACAGGCCACGGGAGAACCTAACAGATGCCTCTGTCCTCATCTTAAGGGCACGCTGCGTCCTCCAGACGCTGACAGAATCAAAGGTGGCAGCCTCAAGAAGCACTTGAGTTGTGGATTCCTGAACCTCGGTACTCTCGCCTCCCATTACACCTGCAATAGCCACGGGGGATTTCTTGTCCGCTATGACAAGCATATCCTCGCTCAATTCGCGGGTCTCCCCGTCAATCGTGACAATGGATTCACCGTCACGTGCGCGTCTTACAATGATGGCACCGTCAGGGATACGATCCAAATCAAAAGCATGGAGGGGTTGGCCAAGCTCCAGCATGACGTAGTTTGTGATATCCACTACGTTATTGATCGGGCGAATCCCGCATGCTATCAGCTTTTTCTGCATCCATTCAGGTGACGGGCCTATCTTTACCTCTGTAATGACGCGTGCCATATAGCGCCTGCATAAATCCGGCGACATTATCTTTACAGACGCAAGTTCATCCACTTGGGGCCCTTCTTCATTAACGCGAAGGTCGGGATGCTTCAGCTCAAGCCCGAAGACACAAGCTGCCTCCCTGGCTATGCCGAAGATGCTCATACAGTCGGCACGGTCATGGGTAATTTCAAAATCAAACACAACGTCTTCGCCTTCACCGGTTATGGATTCACAGGCAGTTCCGCTCATTGTAAGCGCTTCTGCTACCGCATCCGGCGGGGGAAGGCCGGGAACATATTGAGATAACCATCTGTATGGGACAAGCATTAAAGGAACCTCCCTTTACTACGCATGTATGAACTGAAGATTGAATGCCATGTCATTTTCGACAAGGAGACGTATATCTTCAATCCCGTATTTCAGGACTGCTACTCTGTCAACTCCCATCCCGAAAGCGAGGCCTGAAACATCCTCAGGATCGAAACCTACTTCCTTAAGCACCTTGGGGTGAAGCAGCCCGGATCCGAGTATCTCGAGCCACCCTGTGTACTTACAGAGCCTGCAACCTGATCCGTGGCAGAGCACGCAGGATACATCCATCTCTGCACTTGGCTCGGTGAACGGGAAGTAGCTCGGCCTGAACCTTACCTCAGTGTCAGGACCGAAGAACTCACGTGCGAACCTTGCCAGGACTCCTTTTACGTCCCCGAATGTTATCCCTTCGTCAACGACAAGCCCGTCCAGCTGGTGGAATACAGGCAGGTGCGACGGATCAACTGCATCAAACCTGTAGACCTTACCCGGGATAATCGCACGTATCGGAGGCTTTTGTGCCTTCATGATTCTTATGTCCACACAGGTAGTATGCGTCCTCAGGACAAGGTCTTGACTGATATAGAAAGTATCCTGGATATCACGGGACGGGTGGTTTCTCGGCACATTTAAGGCTTCAAAGTTGTTGTAGTCCAGTTCCACGTCAGGCCCTTCATAGACCTGGAAGCCCATATGTCCGAAAATGAGCTCCAATTCCTCGTAGACTACGCTTATGGGATGCCTTGCGCCAATGGAAGGCCTCTTCCCGGGGAGAGTTACATCAACTTCTTCGGCTTTCAGCCGCATCTCCAGTTCAATAGCGGCTATTTCACCTCGCCGCTTCTCTATCATCCCTTCCACAGTCTCCCTGGCTTCATTGAGATACCTGCCGATTGCAGGCCTCTCCTCCTGAGGGTACTTGCTCAAACTGCGAAGGGCCTGGGTTATCTCACCCTTCTTTCCGAGGTACTTGACTCGCACCTCCTCCAAGCCTTGAAGACTCATCGCCGATTCTATGCTTTCCTTTGCCTCAGCTATCAACTTCTTAGCTTTCTCATCCATCACATATTCCTCCTAATTATGGAGAAGGGCCACAGTCTTCAAGGGACGAAGACCGCGGCCCCGCGTTACCACCCTTATTGTCAGAGTCTTTGACTTCTGACCTCTCACGGCACATACGAGCTTTCTTTCGGAAGAAAGCCCGTGTTTTCCTATGTAACGGTAGGATCCCGACACAGCCTACTTGCACGTCCTGACACACAGAAAAGCTTTCAGCCTGCAGCTCCGGAGCGAACTTCAACAAGACCGGCCTAGGCCTGCTCGCAGTCTGAGACAAGCCCTCCCTTCAGGCGTCATCATGTTTACTTTTCTCCTTCATCGCATTTTTCAACAGTATGCAACGCTTTTGTTACTTGACAATTATTTCAAGAAAGACGTAAAGTCACTGGGTAACAAGCATTTTATAGATCAAATATGCAGTAATGGATCCGGTCAACTCAAAGAGCCTCCAAAAGAAGTCAGCACCTAACATCCAGGAACCACGTCCTTTCAAGAGTTCCCCTCATGCTCTTGTTGACCAATTATATCATAGCATCTTGCCTATGGACAATATGATGCTTTATCTTCACTTTGTCTTTGCCTGTAAGCTTCATACATCAAAACAGAGCCTGCAACAGCTGCGTTGAGAGACTCTGCATCTCCTATCATAGGTATACTCACAAGGGCATCGCAAAGCCGTACGACTTCGCGAGGAAGGCCGTGAGATTCGCTTCCCAACAGAATCCCACACTTTCCTCGAAAATCATAATCGTAAGATAGCGTCTTGGCATTTACATCCGCTGCCACTATGGAAAACCCTTGCCTTTTCAGGAATTCAATAGAATCTTCAACCCTGTCGAAGGACATAAGAGGCACCCTGAATATGCTGCCCATAGTTGCTCTGATGCATTTAGCATTAAACGGATCCACAACATCTCCGGAAAGGATTATCCCTGCCAATCCAAAGGCATCGGCACTTCGGATAAGTGTGCCGAGGTTGCCGGGATCTCGGATTTCATAGGCAAGCATTACCAAAGGGGTTCCATGAAGAGCAGGCCTTAAGTCGGGAAACCCGACAATCGCCACTATGCCTTGGGGCGTTTCCGTATCTGCCACAAATTCCAAGACTTCGCCTGTAACGCCATGGATTTCTACCCCGGCGTCTACCAGGCGTTCATACAACTTGCTCCCTCTGGCGTTCCTAAACAAATACGGGCTTATCAGGACCTCATAGATCCTGGCGCCCGTATTCAACGCCTCTTCAATTCCACGGATACCTTCCAACAAGAACCTCTTCTTTTCTTCCCGGTGAAGGCGCCGTTTCAATGTCCGAGCTTCCACTATTTTCTTGTTCCGCCTACTGGTTATCGTAATACCTATACTATCTGACCCCACTTAGCTTAGGCATTATCCAGACTGTCACGGGCTATCTTAACAAGTTCTTCAAAAGCTTCCTGGTTGTTGACTGCAAGGTCCGCCAGGACTTTTCTGTTTATGCTAACTCCTGCTTTCTGCAGTCCGCAAATAAACCGGCTGTAAGACATGCCGTTCATACGCGCGGCTGCGTTTATCCTGGTAATCCACAGCCTGCGGAAATCCCGTTTCTTATTGCGTCTGTCTCTATATGAATAGTGGAGAGCCCTTATTACTGCTTCATTGGCACGACGGAACACTTTGCTTTTCGCGCCTTTGTATCCCTTCGCCATTTTCAGGATCTTCTTATGTCGGCGTCTCGTAACCGGACCCCCTTTAGTTCTAGGCATATCAATTCCTCCTTGGATTTGGCATTTGCAAAGATGTAAGATGCATGTCGTCAGTTGCCAAGAAGCTTCTTAAGCTTAGCAGCATCTCCACGCGCAACTACTGCAGGCTTGTTTAAGCGCCTCTTCACCTTTGATGATTTCTTTCCTGTCTTGTGGCTCATACAAGCCTTGCGTCTGACAATCTTACCGCTGCCCGTAACCTTAAAACGCTTAGCAGCACCGCGATGAGTCTTTTTCTTTGGCACGGTATGTCTCTCCTTTGTTAGGACAATTTAATGGAACATTCGTCAAATCCATAGATGCTTACTTGCATTCACCGGCTCTATTTAGAAGTTATAGGTGACAGGATCATAACCATATGTCGTCCTTCGACTCGGGGTTCGCGTTCAACGAATCCATAGTCCTTCACTTCTTCAGCCAGGTCTTGAAGCAACGCTCGCCCGATATCCGCGTGAACAATTTCGCGCCCGCGAAACCTCACAGTGGCCTTAACTTTATCACCATCTTGCAGGAATCTAATTGCATTCCTAGCCTTTACCTGGAAGTCATGACCTTCAATTTTCGGGGTCATCCTGACTTCCTTGATATCCATGGTCTTCTGTTTTTTCCTGGTTTCCCTCTCACGCTTGGCCTGTTCATACTTGTACTTGCCATAGTCTATCAAACGACAAACCGGCGGCCTCGCATTCGGCGCAACCTCAACCAAGTCGAGACCTCTCTCAGCTGCAATCCTGAGACCTTCCTTAAGAACCATAATACCCAATTGTTCTCCGGTCTCATCAATCAGCCTTATCTCACGCGCACGAATGTCATTGTTCACTCTTAAATCTCTGGCGATTGTGCCTCACCCCCTGAAGAATTTGCAGATCCGTCGTAACGTAAAAAGCGGGCATACAGCCCGCTCTTACAACTAATCCGTGGTAAGAGATATTTTGCATAAGCCCGAATCGTACCGATATTACCGGAATACGGGCTCCACTCTTACATAACCCTACTAGCAGTCCTAAACGCCGTAAGTTGTTGTGGACGGCATTACTTGAAATGCCATCCGTAAGATGGACGCTGCAAGGTGAGAAGCAGCAGGCTTCTTCTTAGATTTATTTACCTGTCAGCCTCCGTCCAATACCGGCCTGTAGCCATCGTATGCCACTATCAGCCAGTATTGTTCGGTTTAATGCAATGTTAAATATAGCATAATCAATATCCGGAGTCAATTACGAGCATCAACTTTTGTGATCGGCCTGTGATAATGTCACCCTATAGGCGGCCTGAGAAAATGTCACCCTCGCCCTAGACTCTAGACTCTCTCACTGATCTCCTTTAGTATCCTGCTTGTGAACTCCTCCATCGCCATTTGGCCCAGGTCTCCTTCGGATCTGGAACGAACTGAAATCTTCTCCTCGCTGACCTCTTTGTCCCCGACGATTATCATATACGGGACTTTCTCCAGCTGGGCTTCGCGAATCTTATACCCAACCTTCTCAGGCCTTGCATCAGTCTCAACTCGAAGGTTTAAGTCGCGGAAAGTCTTTTCAACACGCTTAGCGTACTCAATGTGGCGATCAGCGATAGGGATTATGCGCACCTGAGAAGGTGCCAACCACACCGGAAATGCACCGTTATAGTGCTCAATGAGGCCTGCAACAAACCTCTCCATTGAGCCCAATACTGTGCGATGAATCATTACAGGCTGGTGTTGTGCATTGTCTTCCCCGATATAATACAGGCCGAACCTTTGCGGCAAGTTGAAATCCACCTGAATCGTGGGGCCTTGCCATCCACGGCCTAAGGCATCCTTGATATGGACGTCTATTGCAGGCCCGTAGAATTTGGCTTCCCCTTCCATACGCCTAAACTCGATACCTGCCTTATTCATAGCTGAAATCAGCGCATTCTCCGCCAGATCCCATATATCGTCTGAACCTGCATACTCTTGTTTTCTGTTGGGATCTCGGACTGACAGCTCAAATTCGTACTCTTTATACTGGAAAGCCTCCATCATGAACTTGACCAGATCGATTACCCCTATAATCTCCTCCTCGAGCTGGTCCGGACGCATGAACAAGTGGGCATCGTCCTGCGTGAAGCCTCTCACCCGGAGCATTCCATGGAGTACGCCTGAGCGCTCATATCTATAGACAGTTCCAAGCTCTGCCCATCGTAGCGGCAGATCCCTGTAAGATCTGGTCCTTGTCTTGTACATCAAGATATGAAACGGACAGTTCATAGGCTTGAGGATGTACTCGACTCCGTCAATGTCAATAGGTGAGTAAATGTTCTCTCTGTACCATCCCCAGTGGCCTGAAATCTCCCAGAGGTCCTTCTTCGCTATGTGAGGCGAGAACACCAAGTCATACCCGCGCTTTAGGTGCTCGTCGCGCCAGAAGTCCTCTATGATCTTTCTGATGATGCCGCCTTTCGGATGCCAGTACACAAGGCCGGCGCCGCCTTCTTCGTGGATGCTGAAGATGTCAAGGTCTCTGCCAAGCCGCCTGTGGTCGCGCTTCTCAGCCTCCTTCAGCATCTCAAGGTGGCGGTCAAGTTCTTCAACGGTGGGAAATGCAGTTCCGTATATCCTCTGCAGCATCTTGTTTTTCTCATCGCCCCGCCAGTAGGCCCCTGCAACGCTCAAGAGCTTAAACGCTTTGATTTTGCCGGTAGACTCAAGGTGCGGGCCTCTACAGAGGTCTACAAACTCACCCTGACGATAGAGGCTTACCACCTCATCCTCAGGCATGTCCTCTATTAGCTCGGCCTTATATGCCTCGCCTGCCTCGCGGAACATGGCAACCGCCTCTTCACGAGGGATTTCTTCACGGACGATGGGCAGGTCTTCCTTGATGATTTTCGCCATCTCCTCTTCGATGAGGCCTAAGTCGTCTTGGGTGAAGGGTTCCGCCTTGTCAAAGTCATAGTAGAACCCGTTTTCGATAGCAGGCCCTATGGCGACTTTCACGTCAGGGAACAGCCTTTTCACAGCTTGAGCCATAACGTGAGAAGTCGAATGTCTTAAGATCTCCAGTTCCTTTTCATTTTCAGAAAGAGACATAATCGCATGTCACCTCATTTCAAATTACGCAATCCTTAGCATTAACCGATTCTTCGCATGGGCTCTATTCCGATAAGAAAACCCCCGCCCCGGAAAGCTCCGGGGACGAGGGTTATCTCGCGGTTCCACCCCAGTTGATGCCGCCTTCAAACTGCGACACCCACTCAATATGCGCTTTAACAGGCGCCACTGTCTGCGGCTACTGGCACATCCTGTAAGATATGCGTTCGCCGAGAAACTCAGAGGGGGTTTTCAGTGTAGCTTGCCGGCAAAGGCTTTCAGCCTGTTGACCTTTGCTCTCTTTCAGCCGCTTTCTCACTTACTCGTCCTCATCATCGTCTATACGTTATACCATTCCATTACAGCAATTATAGAGGAGGACTCAACTTATGTCAACCGACGGAGTCCTCTACTCTTTTTTCAGGTGCTGCCACTTCTCGATCTTAAGCACTTCCGGGTTAGCAATGCTCTCCGGCTCATAGCCCTTGAACACCTGTATAACCCTTTTTGCAGCCTCAGTTGCCATCCTGACCACGGTTTCCTTGGTCAATGCAGCGGAATGCGGTGTCAGAATGACGTTATCCATCTCCAGGAGAGGACTATCCGGTTCAATAGGTTCATTTTCAAACACATCAAGCCCGGCACCTCTGATTATCCCTTCTTTCAGGGCCTTGATCAGATCTTTTTCATTTACGACGCCGCCCCGGGAAACGTTGACCAGATACGCGTCAGGCTTCATCAGTGTAAGACGGTTCCAGTCAATCATGTTGCGGGTATGTTCATTCAGAGGCACGTGGATCGAGATAACATCAGAAGCCTTAAGCAGCTTCTCTAAACTTACGAAGTCTACAATATCGGTGAAGCCCTTCTTTACTTCTTCAGGCAGAAGCGGGTCGAACGCCAGGAGCTTCGTCCTGGACATGGGATAGAAATAGCCGGCAAGGATTTGCCCGATTTTCCCGAACCCGATAATGCCGAGGCGCTTTCCGAAAATGTCCTGAGGGTAGTTCTTGTACCTTACTTTGAAGTTGTTTCGCCTGACTTCCCGGTCCATCAGGAAGAACTGTTTATACAAAGTCAGAATAAAGCCTAGCGTATGCTCAGCAACAGTAGTGGCATTAACACCGAGGCTGGAGGTTACAATAACCCCTTTCTCAGTGGCAGCCTTGACGTCAACATTGTCTACTCCACCGCCGGTTCTGGATATGGTCCATAGATCATCAGCTTCAGCCATCAACTCTCTGCTCATGTAGATACCTGTCCTTAGGACTATTGCTCTGGCCTGCTTCATCAGCGGACCGACGGTAGCAGGGCTAGGATCCGGAGCGAGCACTACATCCAGCCCTTCATCTCTTAACATTGCTTCCGCTTCTTCTTCAATCGGTTGAGGAAGAAGTACGTATCCTGCCTCCTGTCCCATCCGGAATCCCTCTCTTTCCCTCGTTTATTGAAACATGCAAACCACCCGGAACATCCAAGGCGGTGCCTGTCCAATGGGTAGATTCTGAAGACTCCAACAATACTGCCATTGGAAGGCTGTCATACAGCATTATTTTACATCCAATGGCATTTTTTGTCTACGCTTGCAATGTTTTTGTTTTTGGATCAGCTCTCATCTGTGTGGCCTCTGATAGGGGCATGCAGCCGAGATAGGTATGTCTTACAAAGATGGCATCCTGAACAGTTGGCCACCCTGTTGTCGAAAACCCTGGTAATCGTTTCATTGGCACTTTTGCCCTGAAAGCCATGTAAGACTATTTTTCTGGGGGAGACTGTGATGAGGGCGCTTATGAGGAGATCTTCATGATCAACATCCCTTTGCCCCGGTTCAAACGGCATGCCTTCAAGGTAGTCGCTTTCCACTGCTTTGCCGTTTTCGTCTAAGAGCCTGAAATGCCCGTCAGGCTTTGCAATAACGTGGATTTCATCGGCTTTAGGCTCTTGTACATCCACAAAGTACTTAAGCAGTCTGATGAATTCATTGTATTCCTTCTCAAGCATGAAATCATCCACCGCTGAATCGAGGGCTGCTTCAATCTGCTCGATGTAGCGTTTCAGCCTGAATTGGACGAATCCTTCCAGATGGAGGAAATCGTCGGTATCCAGGTAGTCAAGGAGGGTAAACAGGACATCATTTCTCCTCCTGGTAATTGCTTGCGCTTGTCCTCTGTCATCACCTGGACTTCGACGGTTCAATACATCTAATACGTATTCTCCGATTTTCTCCCGCTCTTCGTCGTCAAAATAGGAATAGCGGGTTCGGAGGGTCTTTTCAATGATTTCCGTCTCCCTGTCTAATACTATATTGTCTGCCAGAGCGCTGGCCACATGGTAGCGGACTATATCGCGTTGGCCTGCAGGAATGCCTTGGCCGGAATCGCAGATATTAACGCACAGAAATGTAAGAGGTCCTTCGGACCTCTCGGTTATGTCAACGCTAATGCCTTTTTCGCCGAGAGTCTTGATCTTCGAGACCAGTCTTTCCCTTACTTTGGAGAGATGATCCTGAACCCCGATAGTAACAATCTCCATTTAGGACCACGTCCCTTCCTCGTTATTATATGCTTGGCTCATTGACGGTATACAACTGAGGAAGGGCATTCCAACCTTTATGTAGCAAACGATCCACTTTCACGATCCTATCCCAGCTTATGTAAGAATTCCACCTAAGACCTTGCTATAGAATCCCGGAAGATGATCTCCAGGTAAAAGGCAGGCTTGTCCATGAAATGTGTGCTCATGAAGTACAAATGGTGCGGCGTGCTGGAATCGAACCAGCGACCTCAGCGATGTCAACGCTGCACTCTAACCAACTGAGCTAACGCCGCACTCTAAACGAATCCGATATTTTTGTCTCGGTGTCTGCAACTTATTCTATGACATGGGCCCCTCTTTGTCAAGGAAGGCCCGAGGAAAATAAAGTGGAGGCGACACCCGGATTCGAACCGGGGAATAGCGGTTTTGCAGACCGCTGCCTTACCACTTGGCTATGTCGCCCCAAAAAGACTAAAGGATTATTCTCTTAGTTGGTTGCGCTTATATTCTATGCGAAGGGCAGCATACTGTCAAGGGCAGCAGCCTCGGCTCTCTACCATCGCGTCTACCTTGCCCGGCCTGTGATCGTCTCACCGCTACATATCCTAAAAAAACAAAAAAATGGAGCGGAAGACGGGATTCGAACCCGCGACCCTCGCCTTGGCAAGGCGATGCTCTACCACTGAGCCACTTCCGCTCGGATTAAATGAATTATTCCCTTAAGCGCGTTGCTAAAGTAAGTTTAGCACAACAAAGCTTCTATTGCAACACCTCTGTTTGCAATGTCAATATGCACTAAAAAGAGGGCTCTTTATTCCCCTTCTCCGAGATATGCCTTTCGCACCCGTTCATCTGCCAGGAGCTCTTCGCCTGTCCCATGCATGGTAATCGTTCCTCCGCGAAGCACATATCCGTAATCAGCGATCTTAAGAGCGGCTTTTGCGTTTTGCTCTACAAGCAGAATCGTGCACCCTTCATCATGGATCTCGCTGAGCACTCGGAATACTTCCTGAACAAGCAAAGGCGCAAGGCCTAATGAAGGCTCATCGAGGCAGAGCAACTTCGGCCTTGACATAAGCGCCCGCCCCACAGCAAGCATCTGCTGCTCACCGCCGGAGAGAGTTCCTCCTTTTTGGCTAAAACGCTCCCTAAGCCTGGGAAACAGCACACCGCTTATCCATTCCAAGTCCTTCTTGACCTCTTCCGTATCCTGCCTGTGATATGCTCCCATCATCAGGTTTTCCAACACGGTCAGATTGTAGAATATCCTGCGGCCTTCTGCAGCCATAGATATACCCAGCCGCACTATCTCATGGGGAGACACGGATGAGATATCCCGGCCGCGAAACTCAATACTGCCGCTGCTTGCTCTTGCAAGCCCTGTGATCGCCCTTAGAGTCGTAGTCTTCCCTGCTCCGTTCGCACCGATGAGTGTTACAATAGTACCTTCAGGCACATCCAGGGAGACCCCTTTTAAGGCGTGGATACCGCCATAATGTACATTGAGATCTCGAACCTTAAGAATACTCACACGCTTCCTCTCCCAAGTAAGCTGTTATCACTCTTGAATCACTTTGGATCTCTTGAGGTGTGCCTTCAGCGATGGACACACCGTAATCGATAACGCGTATCCTTTCACAGATACCCATAACCAATTTCATGTCGTGCTCGATAAGGAGGATAGTCAGCCCGAATTTATCACGCACATCACAGATGAATTCCATAAGCCTTGAGGTCTCTTCAGGATTCATCCCTGCTGCAGGTTCATCCAAGAGCAATAACTCAGGGTCTGCAGCCAATGCCCTGGCGATTTCCACCCTGCGCTGCTGCCCGTAGGGCAAGCTCCCTGCTTCAGCATTGGCGAGATCTGCAAGCCCTACCCGATCTAAGAGCTCCATGGCTTTCTCCCTTGCCACGCGCTCCTCGTTTATGTAGCCGGGAAGATTCAATGCTGCAGCCAGAACAGAAGCCTTCAACTTAGAATGGCGTGATACAAGCACGTTGTCCAGGACGGTAAGATCTTCGAACAACCTTATATTCTGAAAGGTCCTGGCAATTCCTGCGCATGCCACCCGGTCAGGCCGCCATCCGGTGATATCCTGTCCTTTGAAGAACACCTTTCCGCGAACAGGCTCATACTGACCTGTAATAATATTAAATATCGTGGTCTTGCCTGCGCCGTTAGGCCCGATTAAACCGGCCAGCTCCCCTTTTTGAAGGGTAAACGTAAACTCGTTTACAGCCATAAGACCGCCGAAGTTCACACTCACATTATCAAGGGCTAAGATCGCTCCGTTTTGTGAGACCATGCCTCCGCCCCCTTACCGGTGATTTTCCCAAACCGGGCAAAAACCCAGTCCCAGGAGATTTCTCTCTTTCCGAAGAGTCCGCGTCTGTAAAAGATCATTAACAGCACCAAGAGTAGGGAAAAAACCAGCATTCTCATGCCTGCTATCCCCGGAATATGGATCGGCCCGATAGTCATGGGCGATTCCACAAAACGCAACACTTCTGATATAAGTGCAAATGCAAAAGCTGTAACAGCTGAGCCGGTGATACTCCCCAGCCCGCCAAGGACGATTATTATCAGCAGATTAAACGTCATCGAAAAACTGAACAGATTGGGTGATACAGTTGTAATCAGAGAAGCCATAAGCCCGCCGGCAACACCTGCGAAAAATCCGCTTACGACAAATGCCAGGAGCTTAATCCTGAAAACCGGTATCCCCATGGCTTCTGCGGCAACCTCGTCATCGCGGACGGACTTCATTGCCCGTCCGTAACTGGAATTTGCAAGATTGCTTATAATTAGAACAGCTACTATCGCCCAACCCAGGCACCTGTATATATCAGCGTATTCAGGAATCCCTTTGATGCCCAGTGCGCCGTTGGTGATCGGGATCAGGTTGTTGGCCAGGACTATTATTATCTGGCTGAATCCGAAGGTGGCGATAGCCAGATAATCCCCACGCAACCGCAACGACGGGATTCCCACTATCAATGCGCCTAAAGCGCCTGCCACTCCTCCCAAGGCCACTGCCAGAGGGAAAAACGGCTTCGAAAACGAGAAGGCATTAAACGGCCAGATAAGCGGTTGAAGAAACCACACGAATTTTTTCTGATCCAAAGGCAGCATAAGAAGGGCGACCATGTATCCGCCCAACGCCATAAACCCGTTGGGCCCTAAAGAAAACTGGCCTGCTATGCCGTTTATCAAGTTATAGCCGACTGCAGCTATAACGTATATAAGCCCTGTCCTGACGACCCTCATAACGTACTCGTCCAAGCACCTTTCGGCTAACCAGGCAAGAACAAACAGAAAGCCTATGAGAATTATTGTCAGTATCGTTTTCCTAGACTTATCCGACATATCATACCTTCTCCTTTAGGGTCTCTCCAAGGATGCCTGTAGGCCTCACCAAAAGGAAGACTACAAGGACGAGGAAGATCACACCGTCACGGTAACCTGACAAGTTGGGGGAAATCGCCACTGTCAAGACTTCAACGAGCCCTATTATGAAGCCGCCTATCATCGCGCCGGGGATGCTCCCAATTCCGCCGACAACCGCAGCAGTGAATGCTTTCCAACCGGGATACACACCCATCAACGGGGTGATTTTCGGGTACTTACATGCCCACAATATGCCGCCTGCAGCAGCAAGTGCAGAACCTAGGGCAAAAGTATAGGATATGACCCTGTCTACATCCACGCCCATCAGGCGGGTAGCTTCGATATCGGTGGATACAGCGCGCATAGCCATGCCGATTTTCGTCCGGTAGACTATATACATCATTATTGCAAGAAGAAGGACAGTGATGATTGGCACCCAAACAGCCACACCTGTAACAGCCACAGAACCGATATGGAATACCTGAGACATAAACCCGGGGCTTTCAAATGCCTTGGGGCGCGCCCCTACCGTGACCAGGCCGAGGTTCTCGATGAAAGATGATACGCCCACTGCGGTTATGAGCGCAGAAATCCGGGGCGCATCCCTCACCGGCCTGTAAGCTGCCCGGTCGATGGTCATACCTACGAGCGCAGTCAGAGCTACTGCAAAGGCTGCAGCAAGAGGCCACGGAAGACGAAAAACCGCGATGAAGAAAAAGGCGGAGTAGGCTCCTACCATAAAGATGTCGCTATGGGCAAAATTGATGAACCTCAGGATACCGTACACCATTGTGTATCCGATAGCCAGTAAAGCATAGAGGCTGCCCAAGGACATCCCATTTATCAATTGTTGAAACAATACGGAAGCATTCACAAACGTCAACTCCCTCTTGAGCGAGTGTCTGCACCGCTTCAAGCTCCCCGTAACGAACATCAGGGCAGGAGGGTTATAAAAACCCTCCCAGCCCGTGATAGACATCACTGCATCTTGCGGCGATACCGACTGCGGAAACCGACGATACGAAAGAGAATCGTCAAGTCCTACTTACGGATTTACTACTGCCTTGAATTTCCACTCGCCATCTCTTGCCTCACGGATAACTGCCGCCTTGACTGCGTCGCCATTATCCATTGAGACAAACCCGGTTACGACCTCCAGGTCCTTCGTGGCTGCCAAGGCGTCGCGGATCGCCTTAGGATCAGTGGAACCTGCTCTCTCTATTGCGTCAAGGACCATGATTACGCAATCTGCAGCAAGGGCTCCGAAGGAGTTGACTTCCTTCCCCGCATACTTTGCTTTATATGCCTCGATGTACTTCTTACCAATATCAGTCATTCCGGCATCTTCATGCCAGTGAGCGGTATTCATCAGTCCTTCAATGGCAGAACCGGCAAGATCCCAAATCTCAGGAACATCAACGCCGTCAGCAGAAAGGATAGGCTGGGTCAAGCCCAGGTCTTTCGCTTGGCGAAGGATAAGCCCTACTTCCTCATAGTAGTTGGGCAGGTAGATTACATCCGGGTTTGCAGTCTTTATCGCTGTGAGCTGGGCGCTGAAGTCCTGGTCCCCGGCATTACACGGAGTATGCACTACGACTTCCCCACCCATGCTCTCGAAGGCACTCTTAAAATACTGACCTAATGCAACACAGTAATCATTAGAAATGTCAAAGAGGACTGCAGCTGTTCTTGCGCCTAGGTCTTCATAAGAGTATTTCGCTGCGATCTCGGCTTGGAACGGATCTATGTAGCACGCCCGAAATACGTAACTCTTGCCTTGTGTAACCAGAGGGTTTGTGGCTGATGGACTTATAATGGGGACTTCTTTCTTTTCACATATATCTCCGGCTGCAAGCGTGCTGCCGCTTATCATAGGCCCGATAATAGCGACGACTTTCTCTCTTTCGATGAGGCGCGAAGTAGCGTTAGATGCCTCAACTCGGTCAGACTTGTTATCGACGAGTACAAACTCAACAGGCCTCCCAAGCACTTCCATGGGCATAAGCTCCCTCATGAGCTGGGCTCCTTCCCAACCCATCTGCCCATAACCTGCTACAGGGCCTGTTATCTCCAGGTTGAAACCAATCTTGATCGGCTCCGCAGAATATGTAGTTACACCAAACAACATAAAGGAAAGAAGAATGACAAACACAGTGAAGGATGCGATGGACCTTCTCACTTCTCGACTACCTCCCATCTTGATGGATACGAAGCTATTACTCTGCTCCGCTACTTATTTTTTTACTCGACTTCTCGACTCTAAAACCTAGTCTCTCTTCAAGAAAACTGACCTTGCATTTGTATGAAGTTCCTATCTGACCTGCTACTCCCTCCTCGTCTTCAATGTGGCACAAGACGTTTTCAACTACTATAGCACGCGTGAGGGGTTCGGTCAAGACCAACTCTTTTGATTTTCCATCATCCATGGGATGCGGGGCGGGGATGCGTGGCGGTGGAATTTCGGACATCTGACCGAAGTCTGTGCCATGGGCGATGGAGCTCATTGAACACAGCTTAAGATCACAAGCTCAACATCGCCCTATGTCAAAACGGGGAAAGACCTTGCGCAAGTTATTAGCCTTTCTCCGTCACATCATTTTCTCTTTCTGCTTACGACAGTCATCTCTCTTTTCTACTCTTCACAGATATCAGGCAACTTGCTCCCTTGCTCCTTTGGTCCAGCTGTGTGCTGTGCCTTCCTGTAGTGGTAGTCCACATTATCATATGATCCGGACTAAAGACATGTGCAGGCATTAAGGATGTCTCACCTCAGGAGATATCCGCCATGGAGCAAGCCCTCATTAACGAAGGTATTCCGGTAGAAGAGATCTCGAGATTATGTGACGTGCACGCAGCGGTATTCAGAGATGCACCGGTCTCAGACTCGCCCGAACGCATCTTTACCTATCCTCGCACCATTATCGGACGCAACGCAAGGAACTGCCATCCCCAGGTAGCGTCCATGTGGTGGAAAATAGAGTCAGCAGCTTCCGTGAGGGCGCGCGGGATGTATCTGACTTTTGGATTAAGGTGGGCGGCAAGTACGTGTATATAAGATACTTCGCGGTGCTTGACAAAAAAGGCAAATACAGAGGCACCCTTGAAGTAAGCCAGGAGATAAGCGGTATCAAGGCTATTGAATGAGAACGTGGGCTACTCGATGACTGACGCTTGCCATATGGAGACAGCCGATTTGCCTACGGATCCATGGCACATTGAGCCAAAAGGCTTAACTTAGCGAAGTGAGCGTGAAAAGGGATTTCCAGCAACCAAGAGAACTAAATAACGGAGACAACTGAATGAAGCAACTAAGTAAGGGCTTCGGTGGCGGCCGAAGCCCTTAATGTTCTTTGAAGCGAAAAAACTTATCAAACTAACAAGGGTTTTCCGAATTATATGCGAAATTATAGCTTCAATTATAATTAGAATCTTATGATTACAGCGCTGCATCAGATTATTTCGAAATCAACTTCCCAAAACGTACGATTATAAGGAGGCAGGGGCGTGAAGAAGACATTGGTGATTGTCTTGGTGTTGGTGTTGTCCTTAGGCCTCATTTCAGTACCCGGCTTTGCTGAGCAAGCCGAGCTAAACCTGAAATACTGGCATGCGGGTGTAGGCGGGGCGGAACTTTGGATTGGCGATTATGAAGCATATAAGGCAGTACCTGAGGAAGACGAACCGGGTGAATTGTCATGTCTTGGAATTCACCTGCTAAACGGTGTTTTTCCTGAACTTGAACTGATCAATAAGGGAAAGCTTATCCTACAGTTCGGTGCCGGAAAAGGCTTAATTGTTTCGGGGTCATACTCCCTGTTTTCCACTGTTTCGCTGGGTGTTTCGTACTGGGGCCTCAGTCGTGCTGACGAGGTGACGAAAGCCTTGGATAATCCTGGCGCAGAGTGTGAAGATGAAGGAGATGGCTGGATAGACAGGTGGTCGAATAGGTACTACGCACTGACTCTACCTTGGCTGGCAGATGGTGAAAACGAGTATCAGAGTGAATACTGGGAACGCCGATACACTGATGACGATTACTGGGGATACAATTCTGAAGGCCTTATCACCGGTGAGGGAGCTCTTTCAATGTCGGCTCTTGATGTATCAGGTACTAAAGCTCTGAGTGGGGCAAGTTGGGAGCTTGGCCTTTTAGGCGGTATCCGTAGGGTGGTTTTCAATCAGGATCAGTCAATCGGATTCGTAGAGCTCGAAGAAGAATAGGATAAAGAGTTGCCCGAATACGACCACCTCTACTGGGCAACTAAGTACGTAACCGGATTCGACAGTGCCCTCAGCGTAAACGCTCTAGGTCCACAGGTTGGCATTGAGGGAACGTTCGCTTTAGGCGACAAGCTTCTAATGAAGGCAGGCGCAAAAGCGGGATTTCTGTTCGGAACATCAGAGACACGTGCGAAGATAACGGGTAAAGTGTGGGATTACGCTTCCGCCATATCTGATGAGTGGCTTCTAAAAGATGACGAAGGCTTTGAAGACGAATATCCTTTGAGTAAAGACGCTATTCGGATCTCCACGTACGACTTAAGCTTTGACCTGGTTTATCACATTACTGATCAGTTATCCATAGAGGCAGGATACTATACCTCGGTTTGGAATGACATCCCATCACTTGTCCAGGCTAGATTTGATGGAATTCTTGATGAACCAGGGGCTACAACAACACTAAACGGTGGCTATCTGACTCCGATTGTTGTTTGGGAACAGGCGAAACCAAGGACTGTCACGGTCGGAGGATTGACTGTCGGACTGAACGTCAGGTTCTGATTGGTGTTCTTGATTCTACTGGAAGATTGCGAGACTATTCCCATAACGGTTATGTGAGAGGGCGGCGCTATAACGGATCAACCGGCGCCGTCCTCCTCAGATCAAACCCTTCACACAGCAACTGCACTGCAAAACGCCATAAAAAAATGGTGCCGAGGGCCGGAGTCGAACCGGCGACACGCGGATTTTCAGTCCGCTGCTCTACCACCTGAGCTACCTCGGCAGCACATCTAAACAAATACTACGTGGTTTCAGGCGCTTTGTCAAGAGCAGGGGCTACCTTTTTTGCCCTGTCTTCCTAACCTTTCGCCTCCACGTGTACAAAAAAAATGGCGGAAGCGACGGGATTCGAACCCGCGATCTCCTGCGTGACAGGCAGGTATGTTAGACCAGCTACACCACGCCTCCGCTCAAACTTATGAGTATCGCTTATATTCACTTGGTGGGCGAAGGCAGATTTGAACTGCCGACCCCCTCCTTGTAAGGGAGGTGCTCTCCCGCTGAGCTATTCGCCCTGGTTGCCTCCTGGTAAACAGGCAAATCACCTTAGGCAATTGTTAGTATAGCCGAAATGTCCAACAGAGTCAAGGCTTCCTAAGCAGCTTTTTTCTATCACATGTTTCCTGACAGGACAATTAGAGAAGAGTCATCAACTAGCCTTCTCGGACATGTCTTACAAGAAGCATATAGATTCATTCTTCTGCTTTTCACGGTTACCGCGATTATCTTTCACGATGACCTTTTTCTTAAGATATTACATTCATCATAATAGGTTCCAATTCACAAGTCCTTTCTGTGGGGCGTTTCGCACCGGTCATATATCTTATACTTGCGTTGTCACAAAAAGTGTAACGTCCCTTATTGAATCCGGACTCCTGCAACGAGCTAACCCGTAACCGGGCCACAGCTGTTGCTCGTTTAGGAAAATCTGAAGGTGTATCGTCCTCTAAGCTATGCCAGCTCCACATGACTTTGGTTTTCCTGGTGTTCTCGTCTCGCATGATTGTCAATGTAGGTCTAGTAGGAGAACCTCCTTCGGGAATAGGGTCAATTGTCTCAAGCTCATCCAGAACTTCAACCAAAAGCTCAGGTCCGAACTCAAGGCTCACCTCCCAATACCTCCAGCCCGTAGGAGCCCTCATATTGTAAGTAGTCAGCTCCACCTCCCATATAACCATCTCGCCTTCCGCGACTTGAAACTCATCTTCTCTTACAAGGATGTTTTCAGTAATTGCAGTCGCTTCTATAGTTAACTGGGCGTCTCTAGGTTTCCTCCGGATAGTAGCACCGGGATAAGATTGGGAGAGAGAATCCTCTTCATCTAAACCGGCTTTTACCTCCTTGTCATTCAGGGCATTACCTTTGTTAGCACCATTCACCGCATTACCGTGTTTAGACAGTTTCATAGTTGGATTCAGGCAAACTGGCATGTCGGTAGCATCCTGTATGAGAGAACCAGTGCAGAGATCCGCCTGCGAAAGCTCAGTCTGCCCCGGGAATTGCAGGCGCGAAGTATTGTTGATGTAGAGCTCTGCAGATACAGGCAGCATATGAATACAGGCCGCTAGAACGCATGACATGACGAAAGTCCAGGCTATCGCACCAATCGACACAGATTCTCCGGTCATAGCGACCTCCTCCTAAGGGTTCGCCGAGTCCGAGATACGTTGCTTGCCGGATCATATCATGGAATTATTTTCCTGTCAATTCTTTACAATGCAGCTCCTCGCAGAGCTCGACCCCCAAAACTTGTACTGGGCGGAAAGCCCTACTGAAATAGGTCTTTAGTCCAATAGCCTGCTTTTTCCTAATATGTTAATATTATATGGCTATTATCGACAATTGCATAATTTAGCCACTAGTTTCTCGCGACAGGGCAAACTTGTCGAAAGACAAGGACGCAAAGCTGCGGGTCTAAAGCCAATCGAATTCTGGCCATGATAGCCAAGCTGCCGAAGAGAAATGGATAATTGGGCGGATCACTTCGTTAGGTCACATAGAGGGTCTAGCGTCTCGCAGGATTCGCACCATGCAGTTTTGCCACTTGCCATATGCCGCAACTTGTAGGGTAAACTCTCACAACCTCTTTGCGACCATCCAACAGCCCGCAGCAGGACGCGGATACGATGGTGCCGCTAAAGAGGTTTTTTTGAAAAGAGGCTCATCTTATACATTTCATGAGATACCCGTCGGCGATGGGGATGTATGTTTTCTGAATTATGCTACCCCCATCCAGCGGGTATCTCGCGTCTTAGAGAGCATTCGACTTTTCAATACTTGTGTCGTCATTTTAATCGGGAAACGGCTACCGGCAGACAAAAAACGGTCATTATCCGCCACCTCACGCAACACACCGACGTCCTGGAACCTCAAAAGCCGGCCAGTCCCTGTTTGAGAAAGGATGTAGGGTAATGATGCTACCGGAGCAGAAAGAACGGCTAAAAAGCAAAGCGAGAGATCCTTTTTCAGCAATCCTAGGATCAAGTCCTGAGATCATAACAGCCCGCAACCTAGCTAAGCGAGCTGCACGAGGTGATTCCACAGTTCTTTTGGTGGGTGAAACCGGTGTAGGAAAATCAGTCTTTGCCGCAGCCATACATCAGGCAAGCCACCGAAGAAATGGGCCGTTTATTACGGTAAACTGCGCAGCGATACCTGAAACTCTTGTTGAGTCAGAGTTCTTTGGATACGTAGATGGAGCGTTTACCGGTGCATCAAGACGAGGAAAGCCCGGAAAGTTTGAGCTTGCAGACGGAGGCACAGTCTTTCTTGACGAAATCGGGGATATGTCCCTTACCCTCCAGGCCAAAGTCCTCCGAGTCCTCCAAGACCGTGTCGTAGAACGCCTGGGCGGGACACGTGAGATACCGGTAGACGTACGGGTAATAGCTGCAACCAATAAGGATCTAATGGAACTACTGGAATCCGGCAGGTTCCGTGAAGACTTATACTATAGACTCAATGTCATCTCTATAAACATTCCTCCTCTAAGGGAGAGAAGGAGTGATATCCCTGAGCTTGTCAAACGGTTCCTTCTGTCTTTGAATAAGGTATGCAACACATCTGTTAGCTGCGTCCATCCTACAGTCATGGATGCGTTTATGAGATACCCTTGGCCTGGGAACCTTCGCGAGCTGGAGAATGCAGTGGAGCACGCATTGAATCTTACTGACGGAAATGAGATAAACCTTGAGCATATCCCGCCTCACATCTGGCAACATTCGATTGAAAACAGAGAAGGAAACGACACCGCTTTCGCTACGGATCTCGACGATTCTCTAGCAAAATACGAATACAGCTTAATAATCGCAGCACTAAAAGCTACAGGCAACAACCGATCGCAGGCTGCAAAACTCCTCAACATCTCACGATCAGGCCTGTACAAGAAGCTGCAAAAGTACGCCATCCCCAGGGATGGCCGATTCAAAAGGCTTTCGTAATAATGTACAGAGTTTACCGGTGCAATCTGCCGGTTAAGTCGTGGGCAAAGCTAGAAACGCTTCATAATACTGATACACTGCTTCTTGATTTGCTCATCACTGACAAGACAAGCGTATCCCAATTCGAAATCGCCTAGGAAAATTCCCAGTCCTCCTGTGTAAGCTGTCACTCCTCCTTCGAACCCGTCCTTAAGAATGACTCCTCCTCTGAGGGCAATGTAGGATCCGATCCTACCTTCGAAACCCCCGGAGACGGTCCCAGTTGTGGCGTGGTCGCGTACAGAAACATTGTGAACGTCCAGCGCGACAACTGCGCCTTTCCACGGCGTTAAGCTAAGGCCTAACGAGTACGTAGGTGGAACTGCCCGAACAGCCCCGTCTGTAGATTTTAGATCTGTTGTGGTGACATCCCGAGCCAGGACTCCCAGGGTTATCGCTTTATAACGCAGCATGACCCCGATATCCGTCGCAAATCCTTGCCATGACGAGAGCAGCGTATGCCCTGAGTGCTCCGCACCTCTCAGATACCGGAATCCAATCCCGAGGGAGCCTGTATCCTTGAACGCCTTCCCTACTGCGTAGTTATAACTGTTATTTGTCAACTCTAAGCACTCATCTAACCGCTTGTACTGAGCCCAAGCGAATCCTCCTGTCCCTCCTTCACGCTCTTCATCAGTAGCAGCGAGGTATTTGAAGCTTCCGTCACCGCCACTACCTCCGAAGCCTACGCCAAAGGATAGTGATAACATGCCTTTTGTGAATCCAAAGGATGCAGGGTTTGAGTAAAGAGGATTCGGCGTACCCGAGACCCCTACGTACGAATACCCCATGCCGAGGAGGCGCGCATCTGCATATTCCAACGGCTCGATGGATTCTTCAGCGTAACACGCCCTTACACTGAACAGTCCTACAGCAGCTGCTATGACTGCCGTGGCAATACAGACTAAAGCAATCTCCGGTCTTAGGCGCACTTGGTTGCACCCCTTTCTCCTACTCGGATGAGATTATCGTAGCAGTGATGAATACCAGCACCTCAGACTCAGTCGTCACATTTTTCGTACTGCTGAAGAAAATACCCAGGATAGGGAGATCTCCAAGGACCGGAACCTTTGTCTTGGATTCGTACTGTGACTTCAAGTTGAGTCCGCCTATGACGATGGTCTCTCCGTCCTTCACCCGGACTGTCGTAGCTACCTTGCGCCTGTTTACCGTAGGTAGACCGGTTGCTCCTTCTATTGCATCGCTGACCTCAGGTTCTATTTGAACGACAATTTCACCGGTATCAGGCGATATACGCGGGGTGAACTTAAGAGATATCCCTGTTCTGATACTTTCGAGCCGGCTCGTAGTGGATGTGCCTTCTGAAGTAGTCGTAGAAATGGCAAAGTACCTGTCCCTGCCAAGGAAGATCTCAGCACCTTCGCCGTCAAGAGTTGCAACACGGGGCGTAGCATGGATTTCTGCCTTCCCTGAATCAACAAGCGTCTTCATTGATGCCAGCACCGACTGAAGGCCGCCTGCTACGCTATATTTCGCCCCCCAGATCCCTGAGATGAAATCAACAAACCCTGACGCAGGGATACTTGTGTCAGGTTCGCCGCCTTTGAACTCGTACCTCCAGTCTACGCCCAGGGATTTTCCGGTGTCAGAAGATACCTCCACAACAAGGGCTTCCAGGAGCACTTGAGGCGGGGCTTTGTCTATCTTCTCCAAATCCTCCTTCACCCGGGAGATTATGTTTTCAGGGCCTGTTATGACCAGGATGTTTTCATCCGGCCCGGTCTTAACATATGGCTTAAAATAGTCAGAAAGCAGCCTTGACGCATTCTCCGCGTTTGCGTATTTGAGCCTCACCACTTCTGTGCTGGTAAACAGCGGGAATGCAGGATTTGCGGCATCGGGCATACCGACTAAATAGTAGTCGCCGACCTTCACGAAGGTGTAACCAAATGGCGCAACTATCATTTCTAAGGCTTTCTCAAGAGGCACATCCCATAGTTCCAGGGTTACCCAACCTTGCACCGACGGTTCCACAAGGATGTTTACTCCTGTCTGTGCAGAGATGTCGCGGAAGACATTTATTATGTCTTCGCTGTCGAAGATGTTTGTCACCAGAGGCTCGTCAGCCGACAACGCAGCAGGAAAAACCAAAGTTGCTGCAATAATTGCAACAGCCAGAATAAGGGCTTTGGAGAATCCCGCCGGCAACCTTCTATTACGAATCATGTGGTCCCCTCCTTGAAATCTCATGTGTTATGCACTTATGCACGTCCTGCTTTTGGCAGGCCTCGCTCTACTCGACTGTAAACTCCCGCATTACGTATAGTGGTGACCTGCCTCCGTAATGCACGAGGAATTCAACGACATAGTCTCCAGGTTCCAATTGACCGGAAAAAGCCACGTTGAAGGCACGAATGCCGCCGGGCAGCACAACATCGGCCTCTTCACCCAAGTCCAATGAATCCACCTCAACTAACGTGCCCGGACCCACGTATTCTATTCCCGGGACGCTCTCGGGCATAATCCGCTTCTTCAGTGCCATGGATGCTCTCGGTTTTACGTGGATTGTTCCAGTGTTTTCAAAAACAGTTCCGAAGACAGTACCCACCGAGGGCCCCCCGTCAACAATAGTGATCGGTGTGAGCTCTCCCATGACTTCGAATTCTTTCCCAACTGCCAAGAAGACAACAGTACCGGTTTCCCCAGACCATTCTGAACTGGCAGGAGTGGTGGACGTGTCTTCTGAGACGGGTGTTGCAGTAAATATTATGTTTGCATACTTTCCGCCTGACTCTCCCTTGGGTATAGAAAGCATCATCCGCACTACTTGCCTTCCCCTGGGTCTAACCTCAACCACACTCGGCTTTACTTCAATCCAATCAGCGCAGCTTGGCGCAGAAGACTCTGTTTCTTCCGTTATGAGCTCACCTTCGTCGTCAAAGGCAAGGGTTGTTGCACGGGCTTCAACACGTATTGTCTGGTCAGATCGATTCTCAATCACTACCGGCCTGGCTACAGTAGCACCAGGTATGCCGCTCAAGTCAAGCATTTCAGGATCGACCGAGAAAGATGCTATCACAGCGGTCGTTTCTACCTTAGCTACCTCTGTTCCGCTCTCGCCAATGCTGAATTCGACCTTGGCCGTAGCAGGCCTCATCCCGCCGTACCTAACTGAGATGTCGGATATGTAATCACCGGGTGCAAGACCGCCGGGTAAGACCGAGCTAAGGTTCACAGCAGCTCCCGGCAGCACAATGCCTCTACCTGCGCCCAGTGGAATCTGCCTGAGCCTTTTTCCGGTTCCATCGCGCAATATCATGCTTCCACGGGCGAACACGTGGATGTCGCCTTCGTTTTTGATCTCTGCCGAGAGTATCACAGCATTCTCTCCATACATACTGGCGTACATAGGGTTTTCAGCTGCATAGCTTACATTGAACCCAGTCACATCAAGCCTTCTCTGAACTTGCCTAGCAGGAATAGTGAGCTCCACAACCGTAGCAAACCTCTGAACGAATACGTTGGAGGCAAATGCAGGCTCACCTGTGCGCTCTTCCGGAATCATTTCAAAGACAACAGCCGCGTACCTGCTGCCTTGAGCTCCGCGAGGAACTGTCAGGGTTCCCTGTACAGCAAAGGTCTCGCCGGGTGCAACAGAAGCTTTATCCGCAGAAAGCTTTATCCAAGAGGCGCAGGAGTATTCAGAGGTCCCAACGTCCACAACCTCGTAATCTCCGTTGGGCTTTTGAACGATGTCAGCCGTATATATAAGGAAATCTGCAGTTTCGGCTTTACTCTCGTTCACCATGAACACTTCAAATGTCTTCACAGCTCCCGGAGATTCGGTTATCTCCACAAGCATGGGAGTAAAACTTAAAGATATTTGTGCAGCAGCATAACCTACAACTACTGTGAGCAAAACAACAGTACCGAGAAGAATGAGAATCAGTGTTTTCTTCAAGGCTCTTCCAGTGAACATCGCCATATCTTTATCTGTTCCTCGCTTCAACCGAAGGTACATAACAAGTTCTCCCCTTCCTCGCAAAACGGGGGTGACCAGGACAGCCACCCCCAGGTCCCGGGTTTACCTCATTTGGGGTATGCTCTGCGATTACGCGCCAGGTAGTGGTGGGAGAAGGTCTCCCCAAGTGCCATCATCATCAACCCAATCCCGCTGGTTCTTTAGGGTTATGTAAACTATACCCTCATCTTCGTATTCGCCTGCGGAATTGCAGTTCGACACCTCTATCTTGTTAAAGAGTTTAAACCAAAGCCCTTCATGTAAGCCCATGGAGTCACCAACAGGGAATATCTTTTCATTCAGCTCTGGTGCGGGTATCCAATGAGTGTCGTCAATATGTATAATCCTCGGGGGATTGTTGTCATTTCCATCCCACGTACGAGCTACGTAAGAAACTTCGATGTATTCGTCAGTATTTTCGTTGACGCCTTTTAGATGGCCAAAGCCCTCGAAGCTTATCTCAACATCGCCATTGCTCTTCAGGAATACGCCAATACAGTCAGCTGCATATGTTCCAGGCTTGAGTATGTACCATTCCCACCTGGTATTGCTTATTGACCACTCACACCACTGCGCCATGGAAGCCCAGGTTGTGAACGCGCATTCCCACTCTTCCTTGTTACAGCTGCCTCCAGTGAGTTTTCCACGTCTAAAGCAGCGAGCAAGTTGCGCGTCATTGGGACCCTCTCCGCTCCTGTACCAATCCTTGCCATGTCTGTACCAGGTTTGCACCTCTTCCTCGCAACGAGGCGGCGGATAAACAGGCCAACCGGAAGCGTCTGCGGAATCTGCCAATACCATGGCCGGTATCAAGAGAGCCGCGAGAACAACTAAACAAACGACTAGCTTTTTCATTTAGATCTGTCCCCTTTCTTTCAAGCTGTTTTTCTGTCCGCCGATGGGCAAAGCCCATCTAAGGCTGGGGTGCTATCCTTAGCACCCGTCCTTGAGGTCAGTTGTTGCTGACTATGAACGTAATCACCCCCGTACTCTCATATTCTGCAGACGAGGTTTGTTCGTCCACGCTTATCTTTGACCACATCAGAACCGGACTAGGTTCAGAGAGGTCAATATACAGTGTCTCACTGTTCAAATCAGCCGCAGGTATCCACCCTTCTGTTTCTACCGCGTCGAGACTATTCCCAAACCCGTAGAATGTGGCAATCTTCCCGGGCGTACTGTCCCTTTTAAGATCGTCAAACTCGCTGAACTGTACCGATAGCTTCCCTTTACCGGATGTGGTGATTTCCGTAGCAAGAACAGCATATGTCCCAGGCTTTAGCACCCGCCAATCGATGCGCGTCGCAGTCAGCGAGATGTCGGCATAAGACGCGTCAGCACTCTTGATATATATAGGATCCAGCGGCATTTCGTGTACGTATGAGCCTCCTACCGGGTTGTATTCCATGTTGATGTGGTCACACAAGATCTGGTCTTCATTATTTAGAGGCAATCCATCGGTTGTCACCTTCAAGGCAAGGTAAGCATAGGAACCCGGTATAAACCTATCACTCGAGCTCTGGTGCCAATCCCAGGAGACTTTCATCCGAAAGACTCCTGGCTCAGTGTCTGTCACTGTTATTTTCAAGTCCCCATCGTGTATACCAGGATACTCAGGCACAAACACGAGTCTCTCGATCACCTCTGCTGTCAGGTGCTCTCCTAACAGGAAGGTTACGTGCCACCCGTTCCATCCTTTTTTGTTCTGCCAGTCACTCGGACATTCTACATGGAGCTCCACTAGCCACTCGGCTTCTTCGCCGGAAGGCACGGCGAACTTGCCGTCTTCAACTCCTATATTGTCCGAGACCGCCGTAGCTGTAAGCCTATACAGCCCGGATTCATGGACTCTCTCAATCTGAGCCGGCTCAGAAAGCGGACTCACCAAAGGCATGAGGGAAGTGCTTGACCTCAGTTCTTCTACGGTCTTCTTTTCATCTTTAGATGTGTCTCCGGGTACAGACGGAACAGGAGCAGGTCTCTCTGGGAAAAGCCTCTTGGGATACGGCCACTCGCGATCAAACCGGCCGGTTACCGGGTCCGAAGAACCGGTATCCAGTATTGGGCTAATGGGGTTCTCACGAGCAACAATTATGTGCGGGTCTGTCCTCCGTAGCTGAACCTCTCCGAGCATACTATATGTGAGCCGAAAACCTCTGTGGAGAGTGTGGAATCCCTCCTGGGAAAACCCGAATCCTCCGGAATCGTCTCGCCTTGTTGTTATACTGATCTCGCACCTGGCAGCTTCGCCAGGCATAAGCGTGCCGATATTCCATACGATACTTGTCTCTCTTCGCAAAAGGCCCGGTGAATCACTGTTTTCGAAGCTTACATCCCCCTGGGATTTCCCTATTAGTGAAGGTTGAAAAGCAGAGCAGATCGTGCCCTCCACCCTTACATTTTCCATGGGAAAACTGTGGGGATTCCTGACAGTTATCACGAGTCGCCCCTTCACTTGCCGGCTGACCGGTGTTGTAAACATCCTTTTGCCGACCGGGACTATATAGTCATACTCAGGTATAAACTCTACTGTAATCTCAGCTTGGCTAGTATCGAATAAGACTGTGGCTCGTGCGGTTACCTGCACAACGGAGGTTTCAGCATTGGTAAAATCTGATCTCGGATCAGAAGTTTCCAACACTGCATCTAAGTCAAGAGTTACGTAGGGATTTACTCTCTCCAGTTTTTCCCAACCAATCATAGGCACCAGCCTAAATACGGTAAGAGGTGCTCCAAAGGTAGGAAGAGTAAACACCATAAAAGCTAATATGGCCATTAATCCACATGCGATTCTACGCGCCATCCAAAACCCTCCTACGGCAGGCGTTGTAGCACTCGTTCATCTAATCACCATTTACGGAGTAACTGTAAAACGTTTCCTTGGACAGTACGTAGAACAGTAACGCAATTGTCATGCCATTCGGCCTTTCATCATTATCCTTCTTCCAAAACAGCTTGAAGCTGGGGTTTCCCAGATGGCAAGAAAGGAGACTGAAAGATGCGAACACCGGTGTGTCAATGGCTGTAGACACATCTTTAACATCTCTCTTTCAGAAATGTCAGCAAGCAGGAGGTACTTCAGAGAACATCGTGTGTCCATCTGTAGACACATACGTATGTACATAGACAGCTTGTCATGAAACAAGCTCACT